>Ga0116216_10000007_pt1 | contig 250745 bp, 247 predicted proteins | sample Sb_taG_11_FD_89696 | JGI IMG/M metagenome (GOLD analysis project Ga0116216, IMG submission 89696) | Peat soil microbial communities from Weissenstadt, Germany - Sb_50d_3_AS metaG | ecosystem: Environmental > Terrestrial > Soil > Wetlands > Peat | place: Germany: Weissenstadt | collected... | reverse complement strand
TCGATGGTGTCGGGCCTCTCGGCGGCCGAGCTGGAGGCGTCACCCGACCCCGCATCCACGGCCCGCCAGCTGAAGCCGGTGCTGCGGGGCATCGGGCTCTTCGTCCTCGGCTTCACGATCGTGTTCACCGCCCTTGGGGCGGCGGCGTCGGGGCTGGGCCACGCCCTCGGCGCGCACAAGCAGGCGCTCTCCATGGCCGCTGGGGCCCTCGTCGTGCTGCTCGGCCTGGTGCTCCTCCTCGGGGCCCTGCCGGCCACGGTCTGGGCCCGGGTCGGGACGGGCAGCGCCGGGTCGAGCCTCGCCCGGGTGGTCGAGGAGCACCGCTTCGAGGTGCGGCCCTCGGCCCTCGGCTCATGGGCCGCCCCGGTCATGGGCATGGCCTTCGCCTTCGCCTGGACGCCGTGCATCGGGCCGGTGCTCGGCGCAGTGACGGCCCTCGCCGCCACGAAGTCGACGCTGGCCGGCGGCGTGCTCCTCCTGTTCGTCTACTCGCTCGGCCTCGGCGTGCCGTTCCTCATCACGGGCCTCGCCTTCAACCGCCTGACTGCCCTCTACGCCCGGGCCCGCCGGGCGCTCTGGATCATCCACCTGGTCGGCGGGGTCATCCTCGTGGCCTTCGGGATCCTCCTCCTCACGAACCAGCTGAGCTGGCTCGCCGTGCAGATGCAGGACCTCATGCGCCACCTCGGGCTCGGCCGCCTCACCACGAGCTGACCGGCCGCCAACGGGGCCGCAGGCCCGGACGCCGAGCAGTCCCATGACCGCTCCCATCAGGGAAGACCGCGTCCGCGAGCCAGCGTACGGCCGCTTGGCCCCGCTACCCCCGCCCCTCGTAGCATTGGCGCCCGAGGCCATGCCCCACGCAGTTCACCTTCGCGCCGCCGTCGCTCTCGCCGGTCGGTTCCCCGCCCTCTCCGGCGTCGATCTCTCGGTCGACCCGGGCGAGGTGGTCGTGGTCGTCGGTCCCAACGGGGCCGGGAAGACCAGCCTCCTGCGGACCTGTGCCGGGCTCCTCCCGGTCACCTCGGGCGAGGCCGTCGTCCTCGGGTGCGACCTCCGCCTCGACCGGGCGGCGGTGCGTCCCCGGGTCGGGCTGCTCGGGCACACCGCCCCCCTCTACGCCGAGCTCACGGCGGCCGAGAACGTCCGCTTCGCGGTGCGGGCCGCCGGGCTGGCTTCCTCGCGGGCCGAGCCGGCGCTCGAGCGTCTCGGCCTCGTGGGCCGGCTGCGGCGCACCACCGTCGAGCGGCTGTCGGCCGGCCAGCGCAAGCGGGTGGCCTTGGCGGCCCTCGTGGCCCGGTCGCCCGAGCTCTGGCTGCTCGACGAGCCCCATGCCGGTCTCGACGCGTCGGCCCGCGAGCTCCTCGCCGCCATCCTCTGCGAAGCGGCGGCCGGCGGGGCCACGGTGCTCGTGGCCTCGCACGAGCCCGAGGTGCTGCGGGCCCAGGCCACCCGCACGGTCGCGATGACCGGCGGCCGGGTGACCGGCGAGGCCCCGGCGCAACCGGCCGGGCTCCGCCTGGCCGAGCCGACGGACGACCCGCTCGCCGTCGGCGGAGGCGTCCATGTGGCGTGACGCTCTCCTCGTGGCGGGGAAGGACCTGCGGATCGAGCTCCGCTCGCGGGTCGCGCTCTGGCAGGTCCTGCCGTTCGCCCTCCTCTGCCTCGTGCTCTTCGCCTTCGCCCTCGGCCCGGGAGAGAAGGCCCTCCGGGCCGCGGCGCCCGGGCTCTTCTGGTTGGCCGTCCTCTTCGCGACGGTGCTCGCCACCGAGCGCAGCTTCTCCATCGAGTCGGGGGAGGGCACCCGCGACGGGTTGCGCCTCTCGGGCCTCGATCCGGCCGGCATCTTCCTCGGCAAGGCGGCGGCCCTCGCCCTCCAACTTGCGGTGCTCGAGATCGTGCTCTGGGCGGGCATCGAGTTCCTCTTCGGCGTCCGGGTCCACGTGGCCTGGCTGGCCCTCGTGGCCTCGGTCCTCGCCACGATCGGCCTGGCGTCGGCCGGCGTGCTCTACGGCGCCCTCTCGGCCGGGCTCGGCGTGCGCGAGACGCTCCTGCCCCTCCTCGTGCTGCCCATCCTCGCCCCGGTCCTCCTCGCCGCCTCGCGGGCCTGGGCCGCCGCGCTGACCGGCGCGGTGGGTGCGGGCGTCGGATGGCTGCGCATCCTCGGGCCGTTCGCCGTCGTCTACGCGGTGCTGGGCGTCCTCCTCTACGGACCCCTGCAGGAGGCGGGGTGACGAGGCGCCGCGTCCAGCTGTGGATCGGGCTCGCCGCCCTCGTGTCGGTGGCGGCCACGGTGTGGCTGGCCCTCTGGGTCACGCCGCCTGACGTGGTCCAGGGCGACCTGGCCCGGCTCGTGTATCTCCATCCGCCGCTCGCCTGGGTGATGTACCTGGCGTTCGGGCTGGCCGCGGTGTCGAGCCTCCTCTACCTGTGGCGGCGCACCCGCTCGTTCTTCTGGGACCGCCTGGCCGCCAGCTCGGTCGAGGTCGGCTGCGTGTTCACCGCTCTCGTGCTCGTCACCGGGTCGATCTGGGGCAAGCCCGCCTGGGGCGTCTGGTGGACGTGGGACGCCCGGCTCACGTTCACCGCTCTCCTCCTCGTGCTCTATCTCGGCTACCTCGCGCTGCGGCGGGTGCCGGCCGAGCCCGAGGTGCGGGCCCGGCGCTGCGCGGTGGCCGCCCTCGTGGCCTTCATCGACGTGCCGCTCGTCCAGCTGTCGGTCGTCTGGTGGAAGACCCTCCACCAGGGGGCCACGGTCTTCGGCCCCGACGGCACGCTCAAGATCCACGGCTCCATGGCCTGGACGCTGCTCTTGGGCTTCGTGGCGTTCACCCTCGTGTTCGTATGGTTGCTCCTCGTCCGTTACGACGTCGAGGTGCTGGCCGACAAGGTGGGCGACCAGGAGCTCGAGATCTCCCTCGCCGAGCGCTGGGCCGAGGTGGGGACGGCGCCGGACGGCGCCCCGGCCGAGGACGAGGTCGACGAGAAGCTGCCCTCGGGGAGCCGGACATGAGGTACGTCGACGCCGGCTACGCCATCGCCCTCACGTCGCTCTTCGTCTACGGGCTGGCCATGGTGCTGCGCCGCCGGCGCCTGGAGCGGGCGGTCGAGAAGCTCGGCCCGACCGAGGACGCCCCGCGTCCGTGACCGAGACCGAGGCACCCGGGCAGCCGGCACCGCCCGCCGGCGCGGCCGGGGAGGCGGGCGACGCCGAGCCGACGCTGACCGGCCGGGAGGCCCGTCCCGGCCGTCGGGCGCCCCGCCAGCGCGTCCGCCTCATGGTCGTCGGCGCGGTGCTCGTGGCGGCGTTCGTCTACATCCTGGCCGAGGGACTCGGCAGCTCCCTCAACTACTTCGACACGGTGGACCAGGCGCTCGCCCAGAAGACCTCGCTCGGCACGTCGACCTTCCGGCTCGAGGGCGTGGTCGTGCCGGGCACCGTGGTCCGCACCGACAGCGGCGCCGACTTCACGGTGGCCGAAGGGGGCCAGCGGGTGACCGTCCGCAACACGGGGACGCCGCCCCAGCTCTTCCAGGCGAACCTCCCCGTCGTGGTCGTCGGGCACTTCGCCTCGACCACGTCGGACACGTTCCTCTCGAACCAGATCCTCGTGAAGCACTCGGCTTCCTACATCGCCGCCCACCCGGGGAGGGTGAAGGCCCCCAACGGGTCGGTCCGCTGACGGGGCCGGTGGCCGGTGGTCGGTACGGCGGGAGAGGGCTGATCGTGGGACGGGCGCGGTGAACGCCGTCCTCGGTTCGATCGGCGTGTGGCTCGGCTTCTGCGGCGCGCTCGTCGGCGCCGCGGTGGGCGGTGCAGCCCTCTGGCGCAAGGCCCACGGCCGGCCGGCCGTCCGCCAGCTCGACGGGCGGCTCTACGCTCCGGTGCTCCTGCTCGGCGCGGTGCTCGCCGTCGCCGCGATGGAGCACGCCCTCGTCACCCACGACTTCTCGCTCGTGTACGTGGCCGACAACAACAGCCGGGTAACGCCGCTCCTCTACTCGATCACCGGCCTGTGGTCCGCCCTCGCCGGCTCGATCCTCCTCTGGTGCCTGGCCCTCGCCGTCTACACCTGCCTCATCGTGTGGCGCTACCGCCGCCGGGCCGACGACCCCGTCGTCGGCTGGGCCACCGTCGTCATGTTCCTCGTGGCCGCCTTCTTCTTCGGCCTCATGACCGGGCCGGCCAACCCCTTCACCAGCGTGGCGGGCGCCGCCCCGGCCCAGGGACTCGGCCCGAACGCCCTCCTCCAGGACAACCCGCTCGTGGCCATCCACCCGCCGCTCCTCTACCTCGGCTTCGTGGGCTTCACCGTGCCGTTCGCCTTCGCCATCGGCATGCTGGCCACCGGGCGGGTGGCCGACCGCTGGCTCATCGAGACCCGCCGCTGGACCCTCGTGGCCTGGACCTTCCTCTCGGTCGGCATCGTCCTCGGCGCCTGGTGGTCCTACCAGGTGCTCGGGTGGGGCGGCTTCTGGGGCTGGGACCCCGTCGAGAACGCCGCCCTCCTGCCGTGGCTCCTCGGCACGGCCTATCTGCACTCGGTGCTCGTGCAGGAGCGCCGGGGGTTGCTCCGCGTCTGGAACCTCTCCCTCTCGGTCGCCATCTTCGCCCTCACGATCCTCGGTACGTTCCTCACCCGATCGGGGGTCATCGAGTCGGTCCACGCCTTCACCGAGTCGGACCTGGGCCCACTCCTCATCGGCTTCTTCCTGCTCGTCGTGGCGGTGGGCTTCGGCCTCATCGCCTGGCGGGGCGACCGCCTGCGCTCGCCGGGCGGCATCGACGCGCCGCTCGGGCGTGAGGGGGCGTTCCTCGTCAACAACCTCCTCTTCGTGGGGTTCGCCTTCGTGGTCCTGCTCGGGACGGTCTTCCCGCTCCTGTACCAGGCGGTGCGGAACCAGCAGGTGACGGTGGGCGCGCCGTACTTCAACTCGATCGCCGTCCCGGTGGCCCTCGCTCTCCTCTTCCTCATGGCCGTGGCGCCGGCCCTCTCCTGGCGGGTCGTCGACTGGGCCGTGCTGTGGCGGCGCCTCGCCGTCCCGGCCTGGGTCGGTGTGGGGACGGTCGTCGTGTGCGTGCTCGCCGGCGTCCGCGGCGTCGAGCCGCTCCTGGCCTTCGGCCTCGGCGCGTTCGCCGCCGCCTCGGCCGTCCGCTCGCTCGTGCTGTCGGTGCGGGCCAGCCACCGACACGGGGCCGGCGCCTGGCGGGGCCTCGTCGGCCGCACGAACGGCGGGATGGTCGTGCACCTCGGGGTCGTCGTGCTCGCCGTGGGGCTCGCCGCCGCGACCTCTTTCGCCCAGCGGACCGAGCTGGCGCTCGCCCCGGGCCGGTCCGTCGTCTTCGACGGCCACACCTTCGAGTTCGTCGGCCTGCACAAGGTGAGCACCCCGGCCCGCCGGGCGACCGAGGCCGTCGTCCGCGTGGACGGCGGCGGCCTCTTCCGGCCGGCCGTGAGCCAGTTCGGCGGCGCGCAGTCCGAGGCCGTCGGCACGCCGGCCATCGACTCGGGCCTCTTCGGCGACGTCTACCTCACCTTCGACGCCGTCGGCGGGACGGCTGGCGGGGTCTCGGGGGCCCAGCTCTTCCCGAACCTGCCGAGCGGCTCGGTGGCCGTGGGGGTGGTGGTCGAGCCCCTGTTGGCCTGGATGTGGGCCGGCGGCCTCCTGATCGGGATCGGCGGGCTCCTCGCTCTCCTGCCGGGCCGGCGGCGCCGGGCCACCGACCCGGTCTCCAAGCCGGCCCCCGGCCTCCTCGCCGCGGCGAGCGACGGTCCGGACGCCGACGGCGGGGCCGACGCCGCAGTGGCCGAGGTCCGCGTCGAGCACGACGAGTCGCTCGAGCCGGTGGACGACGACGTGACCGTCGGAGCCGACGCACCGTGACCGAGGAGTCGCCGTCGGCGGCCGGCGGGTCCCGCCGCCGCCCCCATACCGCCCGCCTCGTGGCCGGCCTCGTCCTGGTGGTCCTCGTGGTGGTCTCGGTCGTCCTCGCCACGCGGCCCTCGTCGCAGGCCTCGGAGGAGGCCAGCCCGCTCCTCGGCCACCGGGCCCCGCCCGTCGTCGGGCGCACCCTGTCGGGTGCGAGCTTCGACCTCGCCGCCTACCGAGGCCGCTACGTCTACGTGAACTTCTTCGCCAGCTGGTGCACGCCGTGCCAGACCGAGGAGCCCAACCTGGTGGCGTTCGACTTCCAGCAGTCGCGCCAGGCCGACCCGGCGGCGATCGTGAGCGTCGTCTATGACGACAGCGACGCCTCAGCCCGCGGCTTCGTGGGCACCTGGGGGGCCCGCTGGCCCGCCGTGGTCGACCCGGGCGGCGCGGTGGCCAACGCCTTCGGCGTGTCCTCGCCGCCGACCACGTTCCTCGTGTCGCCGACCGGTCAGGTCGTCGGCGCCTGGCTCGGACCCGTGACCGCGGCCCAGCTGACCGAGATGCTGCACCAGGTGAGCCGCGGCCGTGCCTGAGACCCCCGAGCGCGAGACCGCCGCCGAGGCGGTGCCGCCCCGGCGGCGGCCGTGGCTCGGCCCGCTCGTCCTCGTCGTGGTCCTGGCGGTGGCCCTCCTCGTGGGCAGTGGCGTCGGCGGCCACCCGGCGAGCGCCGCGCAGCGGGCCCAGGCCCTCGACGCCGAGCTGCGCTGCCCGTCGTGCGAGGACGTCTCGGTCGCCGACTCCGGGGCCGCCTCGGCGGTGGCCGTCCGCCGCCAGGTCCTCCGCCTCGTGCACGAGGGCTGGTCGGACCAGGCCATCGAGGCCTCCCTCGAGGCCCGCTACGGGCCGACGATCCTCCTCCGCCCACCGGCCCGGGGGCTGACCTCGCTCGTGTGGCTCCTGCCGGCGCTGGCGGGCGGGGCGGCCGTCGTCGGCCTGGCCGTCCTCTTCACCCGCCGGAGCCGGAGCTTCCGCCAGCTGCGCGAGGGGGGACCATGAGCGCCGGGCGCGTGGCGGCCGGCGGCGACAGGGTCTCGGGCACCGACCGCTGGCGCCTGCTCGACGAACGCGACTTCCTCCTGCGCTCGCTGGCCGACGCCGACGCCGAGCACGACGCCGGTGACCTGAGCGACGAGGACCACCGGGCGCTGCGCCGGCGCGACGAGGCCCGCCTGGCCACGGTCGTGGCCGAGCTCGTGGCCCTGGAGGACGACGACGAAGCACGGTCGACCGAGCCCGCCGAGCCCACCCGGACGACCGCTGCCGGGGAACGGCCGGCGACGACCCGGCGCCGGCCGTTCATGCTCGCCGTCGGCCTGGTGGCGGTGCTCGCCGGTCTCGTGCTGCTGCTCGTGCACCTCGTGGCGCCGAGCGCTCCGGGCCAGCCGGCCACGGGCAGCATCAAGCTGAACTCGGCCCAGCAGGTGCGCCAGCAGCTCGCCGAGGCCGACCAGCTGAACGCGGCGGGCGACCGGTTGGACGCGCTCACCGCCTACCAGAAGGTGCTGGCCGCCGACCCCGAGCAGCCCGAGGCTCTCGCCCGGGCCGGGTGGCTCGAGTACGAGCTCGGCGCACCGGCGGTGGGCCAGGCCTCCGTGGCGAAGGCGGTGGCGATCGACCCCGGCTTCTCGACGGCCCACCTCTACCTCGGCATCATCGACTGGCGGGCCGACCACGACGCCTCGGCCGCGGTGATCCAGTTCAAGCAGTTCCTGTCCGAGCACCCGGCGGCGAGCGTGGTCGCCAGCGCCGCCACCTTCCTGCGTCAGGCCTTCACCGCCGACGGCCAGCCGGTCCCAAAGGGGGTGCCGGCCGGCTGAGGCCAGGTCAGGCCGGGGCGGCCTCCTGCGCCACGAGGTCCACGATCAAGAACTTGAGCATCCGGGCGCAGAACGTCGCCGACGCATCGGCGTCGAAGCCGCAGTCGACGTCGAGCGAGCGCGTCGTGAAGCCCGACGTGTAGAAGGAGAAGGCGCGCACGAGCAGCTCGGGCCGCTCGCCCGTGCCACCCGCCGCCTTCCAGGCCTCGGCGGCGAGCCAGTCCATCCAGATCTTGCGGTAGCGCTGGCGGAGACCGCGGACGTTCTCGACGACCTCGGGGCTGTTCTTCTTGGGCCAGTGGAGCTCCCAGAAGGCGTTGCCCAGGATCTCGCGGTTGCGCACGTGGGCGGCGCGGAGGAAGGCGAGCAGCCAGCCGTCGAGGTCGACCGCCGGGTCAGGGCCCTCGATCGGGGCGCTCAGGGTCTCGTACATGTCGACGATGGCCGCCTCGAGCAGCTTGTCGCGCGTGAGGAACTGCCGGAACACGGTCCGCGGGCTCACCCCGGCCGCTTCGGCGATCTCCTCCACGGTGGCGTCGAAGCCCTCCTTGGCGATGACGGTGCGGGCGCCCTCAAGGATCCGTCGCTGGGTCAGCCGGCGCTGTTCGTCGGCCAGGGATGGCGCGGCGTCGTGCTTCTCGTCGCTCATCGTCACCTTGTACTCCTCTGCCCACCGATCGGGCGGTTTGACGCCCGTCGCGTTCCTGACATAATACGGTGCCGCCTCGGCAGCATTACGTGACATCTGGAAGGGTCGTCACCTGCCGAGGACCGGGGGGACAGAGGAGGGTCGTCCCGCCTCCTCTGCTGCGGCAGGCCCCCGCGTGCCCCTCGTGGCGCGCGGGGGCCGCCGCCCTCTGCGGCCGGCCCGCGCCACTCCCCCAATCCTCCTGACCACGCCGTGCGGTGCATCGTCCTCCTTCAATGACGCCGCCGGTCCCCGAGGGGGGTACCCCGTCGGGGACCCCAAAGCCTCCCACCTGGGGGGATCCGAGGGGTAACTCGCTGACCGATCGGCAAGGCGGCCCCGAGACCGGGCGGCTCCGTCCCTGGTCGGCTGGCTACGATCGGTTCGCCGGATGAAGCTCCGGCGGGCACCCGCCCGAACCGCCCGAGACGGCTGATGGCTTCTACCTCGAGGAGGCTGCTGGCCGGGGCGTGAGCCGCACCTGCCAGCCCGACGGGCAGGAGGCCGCGGTGAACGTCTACTACGAAACAGCCATCTGGATCGGGCTCGCCCTGTTGGCGTCGCTCGTGAGCGTCCGGCTCGCCATCCCGGTCGCCCTCGTCGAGATAGCCGTCGGGTTCCTCGCCGGCAACATCCCGGGGGTGAAGGAGCACGTCACCGAGACCCAGTTCGTGGCCTTCCTCGCCGCCGCCGGGTCGATCCTCCTCACGTTCCTGGCCGGGGCCGAGATCGACCCGGTGTCGCTGAAGAGACACTGGAAAGCGAGCCTGTCGATCGGGTTCGTCTCGTTCCTCTTCCCGTTCCTCGGTGCCTTCGCCGTGTGCCGGTGGGTCCTCGGCTGGCACCTGCACGCGGCCGAGATCGGCGGCATCGCCCTCTCGACCACCTCGGTGGCCGTCGTCTACGCGGTGATGGTCGAGACCGGGCTCAACCGGCACGACATCGGCAAGCTCATCCTCGCCGCCTGTTTCGTGACCGACCTCGGCACGGTGCTCGCCCTCGGCGGCTTCTTCGCCCACTACGGCTGGGTGCTCGCCCTGTTCGCCGGCATCACCGCCATCGTGCTCCTCGTCCTGCCCCCGACCACCCGCTTCTTCATCGCCCACTTCGGCCACCGGGTGAGCGAGCCCGAGGTCAAGCTGCTCCTCTTCGTGCTCTTCGTGCTGGGGGGTCTGGCCGAGCAGGCGGGCAGCGAGGCGGTCCTCCCGGCCTACCTGTCGGGGCTCGTGATCGCCAGCGTCTTCCTCCACGACCGGGTGCTCATGGACCGCATGCGCTCCATGGCCTTCGCCATCCTGACCCCGTTCTTCTTCCTCCATGCCGGCACGCTGATCCAGGCGCCCGCCCTCGTCTCGGGGTTCGGCGTCATCGCCTTCCTCTTGGTTGTGAAGCTCGGCTGCAAGTTCGCCGGGGTGTGGCCCACGGCCACCGCCTTCCGTCTGCCGAAGCGCGAGCGCGCCTACACGACGCTCCTCATGGCCACGGGGCTCACCTTCGGGTCGATCGCCGCCCTCTACGGCCTGAACCACGGCTACATCGACCGCCGGCAGTACACGGTGCTCCTCACGGTCGTGATCCTCTCGGCCATCGTGCCGACGCTCATCGCCCAACAGCTCTTCCGGCCGCGCGTGGCCGACCTTGAGGAGGAAGAGGCCCTCGGCGCCGAGGACGCGGTGCTCCTCCGTCCGGCGAAGGGCCCGGCCGTGGCCACGGCCGGCGGGTCGTTGCCCGATCCGACGGGCGGCGGGGAGGACCGGGCCGGCGGGCCCTGAGCCGGAGGTCAGGCCCGCAGGGCCCGCAGCCCGCCGACGACGGCCGGGAAGGCCTCGGCGAAGGCCTCGACGTCGGCGTTCGTCGTCGACCAGCCGACCGAGAGCCGCAGCGAGTGGCTGGGGTCGGCCCCCATGGCCTCGAGCACCGGCGAGGGCTCGAGGGACTCCGAGGAGCAGGCCGACCCCGAGTGCACGGCCAGGCCGGCCCGGTCGAGGCCGAGGACGATCGGCTCCGCCTCGACGCCGTCGACGCCGAGGCACACGAGGTGCGGCAGCCGGGCGGCCGGGTCGACCGGCCCGACGAGCGCCACCCCGGGCTCGGCCAGGGCCGCGGCGGCCAGCGCCGCGGTCCGCCGGCGGTCGGTCTCGGCCTCCTCGGCGAGGACCGCCCCGCCGTCGGCGCCGAGCGCGGCCGCCGCCGCGCCGAACCCCACGATGCCCGGGACGTTCTCGAGGCCGGCCCGGCGGGCCCGCTCCTGCTCCCCCCCGACGAGCCACGGGTCGAAGCGCCGGCCCCGCCGCACCACGAGCGCCCCGACCCCGGGCGGGCCCCCGAACTTGTGCGCGCTCACCGACACGAGGTCGGCACCGAGCTCGTCGAGGGCCATCGCCACGTGCCCGCAGGCCATCGCGGCGTCCACGTGCACCGGCACGCCGGCGGCCGCGCAGCGCTCGACCAGCTCGGCCGCCGGCTGGAGCGTGCCGACCTCGTGGTTGCCCCACTGGCAGTGGACGAGCGCCGGCGGTGGGTCGCGGAGCACCTCGTCGAGCGCCGCGACGTCGATTCGGCCGTCGCCGTCGACCGGGAGCACGACGACCGGAGCGAGGCGACCGGAGGACTCGCGCACCGCCGAGTGCTCGACGTCGGCCAGCACCACCGGGGCGTTCGGCCGGGCCCGGGTGGCCCCCCAGACGGCGGCGTTGATCGCCTCGGTGCCCCCCGAGGTGAACACGACCTCGCGGGGCCGGCAGGAGAGGAGCTCGGCCACCTGCTCGCGGGCGGTCTCGACGGCGACGCGCACCTCACGCCCCTCGGCGTGGAGACGCCCGGGATCGGCCCACGGCCCCTCGAGCCACCTGGCGATGGCCGCCCGCACCTCCGGGCGCGGCGGGGAGGTCGAGGCGTGGTCCAGATAGTGCCGCGCCGGCACCGGGGCCGAGGTTCCTAGGCCAGCGCGGCGCAGCTGTCGTCGCCGCGGGCCCGCGAGGACAGCAGCACGGGCATGGGGCTCGGGCCGGCGGTACCGCACAGCCCGTCGAGGAGGCCCTTCACCATGCCCCGGTCGACCGCGCAGAGGACCGGGTGGGTCGTCGCCGCGTCGCCGAAGGGGCACTGCTCGGCCACGACCGCGGTCTCGTCGCCACGGTCCTCGGCGTGGGCGGCGAAGCCGTGGGCCGTGAGCGTGTCGGCGATGGCGTGCATGGCGGCCCGCACGGAGCGCTGGCTTTCGCCCGGCGTCATGTTGGTCGCCAGCTCCCGGCCGTACTCCTCGCCGACCTTGGCCGCCATGGCCTCGGCGGCCTCGGGCCCGAGGAGCTCGAGCGCCTCGCCGAGGAGGGCCACGAGGAGGTCGTCCCGTCGGTCGAGGAGGCCGAGGCCCGTCGGGTCCCCCACCGGGAAGAAGCACTTGGCCGGCCGGCCGGCCCCGGCGGCCCGCCGCCCCGTCTCGACCCGGAGGTAGCCGCCGGCGGCGAGGCGGTCGAGGTGGTGGCGGGCCACGTTCGGGTGGAGGGAGAAGGCCGCGGCGACCTCCGAGGTGGTGGCCCCGGGGTTGGCCCGGACGTGGAGGTAGATGTCCCGTCGGGTCGGGTCGCCGAAGGCGGCCGAGACGGCCGAGACGATCGAGGCGAAGCGGGCGTCCTCGGCCGCGTCGGCGACCGGCTCGGGGCGGTCCCCGCCCTCCCGCTCCGATCCGACGAGGGTCGGCAGTGCAGCGTCTCTGGTCGGCCCCACGGTCGGTAGTCTACCGAACAGGTCGCAGAAACCGCCGTGGCCAGGAGCTGCGTGGCGAGGCGCGACCACGCCGGAAAGACGCCCATGGGACGAGACGCACGACAGATCGAGGCGGCCGTCCGGGCCGTCGTGGACCCCGAGCTCGACCTCCCGATCGGTGAGGCGGGGATGGTGCGCGCCGTGCGGGAGCAGCGGGGGCGGGCGGAGGTCACGCTCGCCTACCCGGTCGGGGGCTGGCCGGGCCGCGAGGCGCTCGAGCAGGCCGTCCGCGAGGCGGCCCAGGGGAGTGGCGCCGGCGAGGTGAACGTCGAGGCCGTCGTCATGGACGACGACGAGCGCACGGCCCTCCGCCTCGACCTCCGCCGACGGATGGCCGGCGACAGCGGGGCGACCGCCGGCCACGACCACGGCCATGGGCCCGACCACGGTACGGGGGCCGAGCTCCCGGCCTTCCTCCTCCCGGGCTCCCGCACGAGGGTGGTCGGGGTGGCCTCGGGGAAGGGCGGGGTCGGCAAGTCCTCGGTGACGGTCAATCTGGCCCTCGCCCTCGTCCAGGCCGGCCACCGGGTGGGCATCCTCGACGCCGACGTCTACGGGTTCTCGGTGCCGAAGATGCTCGGCGCCGACCACGACCCGCCCATCCTCGGCGACCTCGTGGTGCCGACCCTCGTGCACGGCGTGCGTTGCCTCTCGATGGGCTTCTTCGTGCCCGACGCCGAGCCGGTGATCTGGCGCGGCCCGATGCTGCACAAGGCCATCGAGCAGTTCCTCACCGACGCGTACTGGGCCGACCCCGACTTCCTCCTCCTCGACATGCCGCCGGGGACCGGCGACGTGACGCTCTCCACCGCCCAGGTCGTGCCGCGGGCCGAGGTGGTCGTGGTGACCACCCCGCAGCCCGCGGCCGAGCGGGTCGCCCAGCGCTCGGCCTTCGCGGCCCGCAAGCTCAACCTGTCGGTGCGCGGGGTCATCGAGAACATGAGCTGGTTCACCGGCGACGACGGCAAGCGCTACGAGTTGTTCGGCCGGGGCGGCGGCGAGACCCTGGCCGGCGAGCTCGGCGTGCCCCTCCTCGGGCAGATCCCGTTCGTCCCCGCCCTCCGCCAAGGCGGCGACGACGGGCGACCGGTGGTCCTGGCTGAACCGGAGGGGGAGGCGGCGGCGGCCTTCGCCGGCCTGGCCGAGCGCCTGGCCGCCCTCGGCCCGGCCCGCGTCTACCGGCGGGAGCTCACCGTCCGCTGAGGAGGGCTCAACTGCATTGCCTTTCTTCAGAGGATTGAGGTAGCGTTACAGTTGAGAGTCGAAATCGTGCACGTGTCGCCCGCCGCCCCGTCGGCGGACCCGGCACGGGCTGCGAACTGAGCCAAGGGGGGTCCCCCATGCGTGGACGTTGGTGGCGAGTCGGTAGCGCGTTTGCCCTGGCGGCGGGCACCTTGCTGGGTGTGGTCGGCGGGCTCGCCGTTGCCCCGGCCGGGGCGGCCAACGCGCAGATCAACCTCGGCGTCGTGTGCAGCTGCACCGGCCCGGAGGCCTCGAGCACCTCCACCTCGGCCCCGGCCCTCCAGGCCTGGGCCGACTCGGTCAACGCGGCCGGCGGCATCAACGGTCACCACGTCAACCTGATCGTGGAGGACGACCAGACCAACCCGGGCACGTCGCTCGCCGAGGTCGAGACGCTCGTGGGCCAGGACCACGTGATCGCCATCTTCGACAACAGCGACGTCGACAACTCGTGGGAGACCTACGTCCAGCAGCACCACGTGCCGGTGGTCGGCAGCTACGCCGACAGCATCGCCATGTACACGAACCCCGACTTCTTCAGCCAAGGCACCACCTACAACTGGGGAACGGCCGACACGATCTTCCTGGCCAAGAAGGCCCACATCAAGAAGTTCGCCGACCTCTACTGCGCCGAGGTGGCGATCTGCGGCCAGGGCATCCCGATGCTGCGGGCGGCGGCGGCCAAGAACGGCCTCGCTCTCTCCTACACCGCGGCGATCGGCTTCGCCGCCCCGAACTACACCGCCGAGTGCCTGGCCGCCCAGCAGAGCGGGGCCGACGGCATGCTGGTCGGTGACGCCTCGGCCATCGTGGTCAAGGTGGCCAACAACTGCGCCGCCCAGAACTACAGCCCGACCGAGATCTCCGGTGACGGCACGGTCTCGTCGGCCTGGCTCACGACGCCCAGCATGAACGGCAACCTCGACTACCAGCCGAACATCCCGTTCTTCGTCGACAACACGCCGGCCACGAAGCAGATGTACGCGGCGATCAAGAAGTACTCGCCGGCGCTGGCCTCCTCGCCCAACTTCGGCGAGGTGGCCGTCGAGGCCTGGAGCTCGGGCAAGCTCTTCCAGGCGGCGGCGGCGGCCGGTCACTTCACGGCCACCCCGACGGCGGCCGAGGTCATCGCCGGGCTCTACAACCTGCACGGCGCCACCCTCGGCGGCCTGGCCCCGCCCCTCACCTACACGAAGGGCAAGCCCACCACCACCATCAACTGCGTGTTCGTGATGGGCATCAAGAACGGCAAGTGGACGCTCCCGCTCGGGGACCAGACCTACTGCCCGAAGTAGGCGCTATACCCGGCCAACCGCCGGGACCGTCGTAAGCTCGGCGCCGACCCACGGCGCCCCGGTCGGCGGCGGCCCGCGCCAGTGCCGGGGCGTGCTCTGGGAGGCCGCGTTGCCCGAGGGGATGAACGTCGAGGTCGCCCGGGAGCTGTCCAAGGACGAGGGCGAGGCGTCCCAGCACAGCGAGCGCTGGCGCGATCTCATCGAGATCCTCGAGGTGGCGATCCTCGCCGTCGTGGCCATCGCCACCGCCTGGAGCGGCTACCAGTCGGCCAAGTGGGACGGCCGCCAGGCCCTCCTCTACGGCCAGGCCAGCCGGGACCGCTTCGAGGCCGACACCGCGTCGACCCGGGGTGGCCAGACGCTGGTCTCCGACCAGTCCATCTTCACCGCCTGGCTCCAGGCCCGCTCGGCCGGGGACACCGGGCTCGAGACCCTCCTGGTGCGCCGCTTCACGCCCCCCTACCGGACGGCCTTCGACGCCTGGCTCACGACCGATCCGTTCACGAACTCGAAGGCCCCGCCGGGACCGGCCTATACGCCCCAGTACCACAACCCGTTGTTCGAGCAGTCCGACAAGCTCAACGCGGTGGCCTCGCTCACGTTCAACGAAGGCACCGACGCCCGGGAGACAGCCGACACCTACGTCCGCGACACCGTGCTCCTGGCCTCGGTGCTTTTCTTGGTGGCCGTGGCCCAACGCTTCAAAGTGCGCGGCGTCCGAGTGGCGACCGTCGTCATCGCCGGCGTGCTCCTGCTGATCGCCATCATCTCGGTCGCCGGCCTCCCCCACATCGTCTGACTGCTCACACGAGCTGGAGGACGACCGACAGGCGGCTGTCGCCGGGTCGCCGCAGTGGAGGAACGAGCAGGGTCTCGATCCCGACATCCACCGCTCCGCCGTCGTGCGACGCACGGTCACCCACCATCAGGGCCTCGGCCGGCGCCACGCCGAGTTCGTCCAGGGCCAGGAGGAAGAACTCGGGCGCCGGCTTCTGCATACCGTGCTCGAACGAGAGCACGAAGGCGTCGACCAGGTCGAACAGTCCCACGGCTCGGAACTCCGGCCGCAGGTCGAAGTGGATGTCGCTCACGACCGCCACGGCCACGCCGCGGGCCCGGAGGGCCGTGAGCACCGCGGCGGCGTCGTCGGCGAAGGGGTGGGCGACGGGGTCGCCGTCGAGCTCGTAGAGGGCCAAGGCGAGGTCGTCGTCCAGCCCGGCCGCCGCGAAATGAGCCAGGGTGGCCTCCCGGTGGCGCGAGGCCGAGCAGTCACAGTCCACGAGGCCCTCGCGTATCTGCTCGAGCCCGGCTGCCCACTCGAGGTCCTCCACCAGCTGGGCCACGGTCGTCGGTGCCGTGGGGCGACCGAGCCGACGGAGCGCCTCGGCCACCCACCAGGCGTCCTCGGGATCGGCCACGAGTGTGCCCCGCCAGTCGAAGAGGACGGCCCGCCTGGCCACCGCCCCGCCGATCCTCGGCTCGGCCCGGTTCAGCCCGTTGCCTCTCTGGTCCGACCGGCGCCCTCCTCCTCCCGGGCAGAGAGCCGGGTGAACGTTGTGTCGATGCCCCGGGGCAGCCGGTCGCGTCGCCAGCCGAGCCGGCTGACCGCCATGTCGAAGGCGTAGCGGTCGGTCATCCCGGCCACGTAGGCGACGGCCCGCCGGAGAGCGTCCGCCTCGCCCGTCGCCTCCGGGACGAGGCCGCCCGCGCCGTCGGGGATCTCACCGGGCACCTCGACGAAGTACTCGACGAGGGCACGGAGCACCTCGACGACCGCTTCGCCCTGGGTCACCGAGGCCGGCCGCATGTAGATGCGCTCGTAATTGAAGGCGCGCAACCCGGCGAGCGCGGCCGCCGGCTCGTCGGCCATGCCGACGAGGCCGTGTTCGGTGATGCAGTCGACGAGGGCACCGATGAACGTCCGCAGCTGTGAAGACCGGGAGGTCCCGATGACCTGTACCACGTCGTCGGGGAACTCGTCGGGGCTCACGATCCCGGCCGAGACCGCGTCTTCGAGGTCGTGGGCGCTGTAGGCGCAACGGTCGGCCCAGCTGAGGACGGCGCCCTCGGGCGTGGCCGGCGTCGGGAGCGACCAACTGTGGTTGCGGATGCCGTCGAGCGTCTCGACGCAGAGGTTGAGCGGGGCCAGCACGACGTCCGCTCCCCACACGGCGTGGTGGTAGCCGCCGGGCACAAAGACGTCGAAGGCGTCCTCACTGGCGTGGCCCCCGGGGCCGTGGCCGCAGTCGTGCCCGAGGGCCATGGCCTCGACGAGGGCCACGTTCAGCCCGACCGCCCGGGCGACCGCCGTGGCCACCTGGGCCACCTCGAGGGCGTGGGTGAGCCGGGTCCGCTGGTGGTCGGCCGGGAAGACGAAGACCTGGGTCTTGCCGGCGAGGCGTCGGAAGGCGGTCGAGTGGAGGATGCGGTCCCGGTCCCGCTCGAAGCAGGTCCGCAGCGGGTCGGGCTCCTCGGGTCGGGCCCGGTGGCCGGCACCCTCGGCCCTCGTGGCCCCGCCGGCAAGGGTCTGGTCCTCGGCCTCCTCCCGGGCAACCCGGCTGAGGCGCTCCGCCTCGACCTTCGGCGGCGGCTCACCGCGGTGGGCGACGACCACGCCGTCGCCCGCCCGGTGGCCGCCCATGGTGGCCGCCCAGACCCGGGTGCGCTCGTTCGGGCTCAACCGGTCTCGCAGGGTTCCTGGCCCATACGGCCAGCATGCCCCAGCCCTGTAACGTCGGGGGACGGCACCAGGGGACCGGCCCTTTCGGGCGCCCGGAGCAGGAGGATGAACACCACGTGGACGTGCGGATCGGGATTGTCCAGTCGCCGAAGGAGCTCGAGGTGGAGCTCCCCGACGACGCCGACCGGGACAAGGTGCTGGCCGACATCGAGTCGGCGCTCTCGGGGGGCGACGACGTCCTGTGGCTGACCGACCGACGGGGCCGGCGGGTCGCCGTCCCGGTGGCCAAGGTGGCCTATGTGGAGGTGGGTGCCCCCTCCCCGGACCGGCGGGTCGGGTTCGGCGCACCCTGACGGCCTCGGGGCCGACGGGGCACGGTCGGGCGCCGCGATGAGCGAGAGCCGCGCCGAACACCCCGACGTGCCAGGTCTCCTGGACCTGAAGCTCGTCTTCGTCACCGGCAAGGGCGGCGTCGGGAAGACCACGGTCGCCGCCGCCCTGGCCCTCCTGGCGGCGGAACGGGGCAAGCGGGTGCTCGCCTGCGACGTCGACGCCAAGGGCGACCTGGCCTCGCTCTTCGAGGCCGGGCCGACCTCGTTCACCGAGCGCGAGGTGGTGCCCGGGGTCTTCGCCATGTCGATGGACACCGAGGCCTCGCTCCGCGAGTACCTGAAGCTCAACCTGCGCATCCCGATGGTCGGCCGCATCGGCCCGCTCGCCAAGGCCTTCGACTTCGTGGCCACCGCGGCGCCCGGTGTGCGCGAGATCCTCACGACCGGGAAGTTCTGCTGGGAGGTGCGCGAACGGCACTACGACCTCGTCGTGGTGGACGCCTCGGCCACCGGCCACATCGTGGGCCAGCTGGCCGCCCCCCAGGCGATCAACGACCTCGTGAAGGTGGGTCTCATCCGGACCCAGACCGACTGGCTGCTCGAGATCCTGTCGGACCCGGCCACGACCGGCCTCGTCGCGGTCACCACCCCCGAGGAGATGCCGGTGGCCGAGACGCTCGAGCTCGCCGACCGCGTCGCCCGCGAGACCACGGTGCGGCTCTCGGCCGTCGTCGTGAACCGCGTCCTCCCGGAGCTGTTCGGCCGGCGCGAGGAGGAGGTCTTCGAGGAGCTGCGGGGGTCGGCGCCGGAGGCCGAGCTGAGCCAGCTGCTCGAGGGCGACGTGGCGCCCGTGTTCGAGGGCGCCCGGTTGGCGGTGACGCTGCGCCGGACCCGGGCCGAGCACCTGGACCACCTGCGCGACGGCCTCGACCCCGCGGTGCCGCTCCTCCTCCTGCCCTACCTCTTCACCCGGACGTACGGTCTGCGCACGACCCGCCAGGTGGCGGCGTCGCTCGGCGAGGAGCTCGGGTTCTAGTGGCCGAGCGGACGCCGCGGAGCGGCCGCACGGGACGTGGTCGGCGTGAGCCCGCCGAGGCGGGGACCGCCCCGGCCGCGCCCCGGGCCGAGGCCCGCCGGGGCTCGCTCGACGGCCTGCTCGCCTCCCGAGAGATCGCCATCGCCTGTGGGCCGGGCGGGGTCGGCAAGACCACGACCGCCGCGGCCGCCGCGGCCATGGCCGCCTGCCACCACGGGGGTCGGGTGCTCGTCCTCACCGTCGACCCGGCCCGCCGCCTCGCCGACGCCCTCGGCCTCTCGGGGATCGGCAACACCGAGCGGCGCATCCCCGACGAGGTCTTCACGAAGGCCGGCGTGCACCCGCGGGGCGAGCTCTGGGCGGCCCAGCTCGACACCAAGGAGAGCTGGGACGCCCTCGTCCGGCTGCACGCCCCCGACAGCGCCACCCGCGAGCAGATCCTCGCCAACCCCCTCTACCGCAACATCGCCGGGCGCTTCGTCCAGAGCCACGACTACATCGCCATGGAGCGCCTCTACGAGATCCACTCGGAGGGCCTGTACGACCTCATCGTGGTGGACACCCCGCCCACGAGGAACGCCCTCGACTTCCTCGACGCCCCCAAGCGGATGGCCGACTTCTTCTCCTCCCGACTCCTCCGGTGGCTGATCGTGCCCTACCGCTCCCGTTTCGTGAACCTGGCCTCCCGGCCCTTCTACCAGGTGGCCGACCGGGTGCTCGGCACCCAGTTCCTGGCCGACATCGCCGAGTTCTTCATCCTCTTCCAGTCCATGTACGACGGCTTCGTGGCCCGGGCCGAGGCCGTCACCCGGCTGCTGTCGGACCGACGAACCACGTTCATGGTGGTGGCCACCCTCGAGGCCACCCCGCTCCGCGAGGCCGAGTTCTTCGCCGAGGAGCTCAGCCGTCGGAAGCTCCATCTCGGGGCGATCGTGCTCAACAAGGTGCTCCCCGCGTACCTCCGGGACGCCGCCGCCATCCGGGTGGCCCGCCAGCTGGAGGACCGGGCGGCCGAGCTGGCCACCTCGCTCCCCGGCGACCCCGCCGTGACCAGCCGGGTGCTGACCGAGGTGGCGGAGAGCTTCCTCAACTTCAGCGTGGTGGCCCGGCGCGAGGCCGAACAGCGGGCCGAGTTGGCGAGCTCGCCCGAGGTGCTCGCGTCGGTGCCCTTCTTCGAGTCCGACATCTACGACATGACCGGGCTCCTCCAGCTCGGGGCCCAGATCTGGGAGTAGTCCGTCGTCGGCCCGTCGACGGTGCCCTCTACGATGAGGCGATGACCGAGCTCGTAGACAAAAGAGTCGTCGACTACGCCGAGGCGCACAGCACGGCCTCCCCCGGCTACCTGGCCACGGTGGAGGCCGCCACCAGGGCCGACTTTCCCATGTGGGGGATGATGGTCGGTCGTCAGGAGGGCCGCTTCCTGGAGCTCCTCGTCTTCGCCCTCGGCGCCAGGCACGTGCTCGAGATCGGCACCTTCACCGGCTACTCGTCGATCTCGATGGCCGCCGGCCTGCCCGAGGGGGGCCGGATCACCACCTGTGACCTCGACCCGCACCACGTGGCGACGGCCCGGCGCAACATCGCCGCCAGTCCCTACGCCGACCGCATCGAGGTGCTCGAGGGCCCAGCCATCGAGACCGTGTCCGGCCTGCCCGGTCCGTTCGACTTCGTCTTCATCGACGCCGACAAGACCGGCTACGACGCCTATTTCGAGGCCGTGCTCCCGAAGCTGGCGCCGCGGGGGCTCATCGCCTTCGACAACACGCTCTTCGCCGGCGGCGTGCTCGATGAGAGCAACGACAACGAGTCGGCGGTGGCCCTCCGGCGCCTGAACGACAAGCTGGCCGCCGATCCCCGGGTGGTGGTGGCCTTCACGACGATCCGCGACGGCGTGACCCTCGTGCGCCGCGCCGAGGCCTGAGGTCACTCGGACGGGCCGTGCTCGACTACCACCTCCACCTCTGGCCCCACAACCACACCGAGACGCCGCTCTCGCTCGACCAGCTCGCCGCGTACTGCGACAAGGCGCAGGCGGCCGGCGTGGTGGAGGTGGCGGTGACCGAGCACCTCTTCCGCTTCGTCCAGGCCGCCGAGCTGCTCGGCCCGTTCTGGGAGGAGGACGAGACCTCCCTCGTGCTGCAGAGCTCGATGGCCGACTACTGGGACCACCACGCCCGGGCCGATCTAGACGCCTACGTCGACTGCGCCCTCGAGGCCCAGGCGGCCGGGCTGCCGATCGTGGTCGGGCTGGAGGTCGACCACTACCGCGGCCGCATGGACAAGGTGGGCGAGCTCCTGGACGGCTACCCCTTCGACGTGCTCCTGGGCTCGGTCCACTGGGTGGGGGCCTGGCGCTTCGACGACCTCGGTGACGAGATCTCGATGGCCGAGTGGTCGGTGCGCGACATCGACCGCTGCTGGGACGAGTACACCGAGGCCATCGAGGAGCTGGCCGCCAGCGGCGCCTGCGACGTGCTCGCCCACCCCGACCTCGTGAAGGCGGCGGGCCACCGACCGGCCGCGCCCGACGAGTGGTGGGACCGGCTGGCCGAGGCCGCGGCCAGCTCGGGCATGGCGGCCGAGGTCTCCTCGGCCGGCTGGCGCAAGCCGGCGGACGAGGCCTATCCGGCCAAGCCCCTTCTCGACCGCTTCGTGGCCCGGGGGGTGCCTCTCACCACGGCCTCCGACGCCCACCACCTCGAGCTCGTGGCCGACCGCTCGGCCGAGCTGCGGGCCATGCTCGGCGCGGCCGGCGTCGGTGAGCTCCGCGCCTACCGGGCCCGCCGCCCGCACCCCGTCCCGGTGGGCCAGCCGCTGGCGGCCCAGGACTAGGCGATGGCCACCCTGGCCGAGCTGGCGGCGGAGCACACGCGCCTCTCGCCCGACGAGCTCGAGCACCTCCAGCGGCTGCTCGGCTCCTGGTCGATGTTGGCCGACCTCTCGTTCTCCGACCTCCTTCTGCTCGTGCCGGTGGCCCCCGACGTCTCGCCGGCGGCGGACGGCGACCAGTTCGTCGTGCTGGGCCAGATGCGGCCGAACAACCGACCGACCCTCGTCGAGCAGGACCTCGTGAGCCAGACGCTCGACCGTCCCAGCTGGGACCTGGCGGCCAAGGCCTTCGACACCGGCCGCATCGTGCAGGGCACCGTCCACCACCAACTCATCGGCGAGGGGGTCTTCGTGGAGAGCATCCCGGTGCGCTTCGACGGCAAGGTGATCGCCGTGCTCACCCGGACCTCGACGACGCCGGTGCTCGGTCCGCACGCCCCCTTCGAGCAGACCTATCTCGACGTGTTCGGCCAGCTGGCCGAGATGATCACCGAGTCGGCGTTCCCGTTCCCCGACGAGGACGTCGGCACCGAGGAGGCCCCCCGGGTCGGCGACGGCGCGATCGTCGTCGACGCCGAGGGGCGGATCGAGTTCGCCACCCCGAACGCCATCAACGCCTTCCACCGCATGGGCGTCTACACCCAGCCGGACGGGTTGACCTTCAAGGAGCTCGGCTTCGAGGAGACCGCCGTCGAGTGGGCGCTCGCCACCGGCCGACCGGTCGTCGAGGAGGTGGAGCGGCGTCCCGACGTGATCGTGCTGGTCCATTGCATCCCGCTCCTCTCGATGGGCGTGGTGACCGGGGCGATGATCCTGCTCCGCGACGTGACCGACGTCCGCGTCCTCGGCCGGCTGCTCCTCTCGAAGGACGCCGCCATCCGTGAGGTGCACCACAGGGTGAAGAACAACCTCCAGATGATCTCGTCGCTGCTCAGCCTGCAGGCTCGGCGGATGAGCCAGCGCGAGAGCCGCGTGGCCCTCCGGGAGGCTGAGCGGCGGGTCCGCTCGATCGCCCTCGTGCACGAGATCCTCTCCCGCGAGCCCGGCGAGGAGGTCGCCTTCGACGACATCATCGGCTCGCTCGTGCACATGGCCGAGGACTCGGTGGTCTCCTCGCAGCCCGTCGAGATCTCCGTGCAAGGCGACCTCGGCGAGGTCGGGGCCGACGTGGCCACCCCCCTCGCGGTGACGCTGGCCGAGCTCCTCCAGAACGCGGTCGAGCACGCCTTCGCCGAGCCCGAGGGGACGAGCGGCGGCGTCCTCGAAGGCGCCGGCGGCGGCATGGGACCGACCAAGGTCGGCCACGTCGACGTGACGCTCAAGAGCGACCCCACGACGCTGCGGGTCGAGGTCCGCGACGACGGCTGTGGCCTCCCCGACGGCTTCGACATCGAGGCCACCATCAGCCTTGGCCTCTCCATCGTCCGGGACCTCGTGGCCAGCCAGCTCGGCGGCACTATTCAGATGACGTCCATCCCGAAGAAGCTCGGGGGCGGGACCAAGGTCCTGATCGAGGTACCAGTGAGGAACCCTGCGGCCTGACCACCCCTTGCGAACGTAAAGTGCGGTCGGGGAGGGTGTCGTGAGTAATGGGAGAGACGCCGGTTCGGTTGTGAACGCGCGTGCCAGGCGGTCGCTCCCGTTCGTCCTCGTCGCTGTCGTGCTCGTGACGAGCGGCGTGGCGGCGTTCGCGGCGGTGCAGGCCGAGTCGACAGTCGTGCCGGTCACGACAGGATCGACCTTCCGGTGGGCGACGGCGACGCCCTTCCCCAGTCTCATCGAAGGCCAAAGCGGCGCTTGCCTGGCGTCCGGCGTGTGCGTCATGGCCGGTATGGGTGGGCAGCAGATCAGAGTCCTACTCTCCGATCGGATCGGCGCTGCCTGGACGTCGCGCCCGCTCCCATTCGTTCTCACCCCGGGCGCGCTCGAGGGTGCTGCTTGTGCCGCGCCTGGGTCGTGCTGGTTCGTCGGCAGTTCGCAGCGGCGGGCCGTTGTTCTCCATTCCGCCGATAGCGGTATGACCTGGCAACGCCAAGCGCTTCCGCCTGGCATCGATGGTCTGAGTGCCGTCTCCTGTCCGACTGCACAGGAGTGCTGGGCTGTGGGCCTGTCCGGGACCGCGGGTGTGGTCATCGAGACGCATGACGGAGGTGCGTTCTGGACAAAGGAGAAGGTGCCGTACGTCTCGCCGGAAACGGCGACGCTCGCCTGCCCGTCGGCTGGTCACTGCTTCCTGGCAACGCTTCCCCCTCCGAGCGCCCCGGGCCAAACGATCAATCTCCTGCGTCCGCTGCTTTACGCCACGAGCGACGGGACCACATGGTCGCTCCTCGGGCACCTACCGCCGCAGCCCGGCCTGCCAGGCAATCTCGAGTGTCCGGACACAACGACGTGTTGGTACGGCTATCTCGGCGGTCGCTACGGCAACCTGCGCTCCGCCCTCGCTGTGTCCTTCAACGGCGGCCGGTCGTGGCAAGCATCCGGAGCGCCGCTGGCTCCCACACCCGCTCATACCGCGAGTCCCCTTACCCCCTCGGTCGCCTGCCTGTCTGCTTCGGTGTGCCTGGCGGCAGACGGTGCCCGGCTGCTCTCCACCAACGATGCCCACCATTGGTCGGTGGTGCGGCGGCCGGCGAATGCGGCAAGCATCAACGCCGTGAGCTGCTCCGATAGCTCGATCTGTTTGCTCCGAGGTGAAAGTGCCCCCTTCCCTCCGAACACTGCTGTCGATGTCACCCTTGACGGCGGAGCTACGTGGGTTGCCGAGCAGTGGCCTTTCGGGATCCTGAGCTTCGGTCCGATCTCGTGTGGCCGACCACAGGTCTGCTTGGCGCTGGCGGCGGGTGGCGGGTTGCTGCTCAGTCGGACCGGCGGCCGATCTTGGCGGCCGCTTGCCTTGCAGGGGTTCCAGCTGGTCGACCGCTTCAGCTGCAGTGTGCAAATGGTCTGCACAGCAACCGGCAAGACCTCGACTTCCCAACAGCTGGTGCTCGTCACAACGCGCGACGTCGGTGAACATTGGATCGTACGACGGTTTCCGATATGGGCGCAGGGGGCTCAACCTCGTGTGCAAATCGAGACGTCGACTCTCACGTGCCCCTCTCCAGAGACCTGTTACGCCGTTGCGTCTCGAGGGATCAACGTCGGCGACGACGCCGTTGTAGTGACACACGACGGTGGGAGGAGCTGGCGAGCCACTACCCTTCCCAGTTCGACCCCGAACACGATAGCCAGCCTGGACTGTCCGATCGCCTCCTCTTGTTGGGTCACCGGCCAAAATCTCAATGGCATGCCGAATGGGGCCTATCTCGACAGGACGGCTGACGGAGGCAGGAACTGGGAGCCGCTGACGCTGCCCGATCCGTCTCAGTCGTATCTGGGAGTTGCCTGCACGGGCCAGGGCGCCTGCTGGACGATGAGCCAGGTGTTCAACGACGTCGGCGCCAACCAACCTCCGGTCCCCTTGAGGTCCGACAACGGTGCGACGACGTGGTCGGAGAGCGCGTTAAGCAACCATGAGCTGCTGTTTCCACTCTCCGTCACCTGCGCTGGTGCCGATCGCTGCTGGGGACTGGCCTTCCCCGCGGCCGGCGGGGGAGCTTCCCTCGTCTCGACCACCAATGCTGGGCAGTCGTGGGTGTCGGATTCGACGGTGGGACCTGTCCCGTTCATCGGCGCCATCACCTGTCCCGAGCCCGACGCCTGTATCGGGCCCGCACAGTCCACGGAGGCGAACGGGGTGACGTTCGTCGACCGCAGGGAAGAGGGATAGCGGCCCGAGGAGACCGGCCGTTCCGTCAGGCGGCGTCCTCCATCCGCCTATGGGCCCGCCAGCTGCTGCGGCGCCAGAAGAAGAAGAGCACGACGCCGATGAGGAGCCAGGGGATGTGGGGGAACCACACCCAGTGGGCCTGCCAGGGGAAGGCCCAGGCGACGACGAGGAGCAGGGCCACCAGCCAGAGGACGGTGTGGCGGCGCCGGGGCCGGGACGGCGTGGGCGTGGCCGAGGGGAGCGGTGGCAGGTCAGTCATCAGTCCTCCGAGGTCGGCCCTCGTCTTGGCGGCCATGGCGGTGTCGAGGCGCTCCTTGAACTCGTTCGGGTCGAGGCGTCCGTCGGCGTAGTGCCGGGACAGCGTCTCGGCCACGTCGTTGCGCTCGGTGTCGGACACCCGCAGGTTGGGATCGGCCGCGGCGCGCGACGGCCGGGGGGCGTAGTACCAGGGGTGGTCCCAGCGGCAGGGCATGGCCTTTCCCTTCTCTCCGTGTGTCTCGGTGGTGGGCCGTTCAGGCCCGGAGGTGGTCGAGGAGGTCGGTGGCCACCGTCTGGTCGGTCCCCTCTTCGGGGATGAGGAACCAGGCGGCGATGTAGAGCGGGAGGGCCACGCCGCCCATGAGGGCGAGGACCACGATGGCCACCCGCACGAGGGCCACGTCGAGGTCGAAGTAGTTGGCCAGGCCGGCGGCCACGCCGGCGAGCATGCGCCCCTCGACGGCCCGGCGGAGGAGCCGGGCGTCGGGGGCGTGGGGCGGGAGGGCGGTGGGGGTGGAGGTCGTGTCAGGCATGCCTCCATCATGAAGGGTGCCGCTGACCTGGGATATCGGGAATGACCCCGAGAGGACCCCGAGGCTCGCCGCCGCCATTCGGGGTAGATCCTGATGGTCGCGAGGTCGGGGCGGGCGCGATCATCGGGGGTATCACCGATCCCAGGCACGCCCCTCTCGGCCGCTCTGACTGGCCCGCGCCGGCCGCCCGTACCGGCTCGCCGCCCGACGCCCCCGCCCGACCGGGACCGCCGTCGGGTACGGGCCCGCGAACGGCCGAAGATCCAGCGAGGACCGAGCCCCCGCCGGCCGACTGGTGGGACCCCGCCGCCTGGTGGGGAGGTCCCTGGGGCCACCGGCGTCGCCATCACGGGCCGCCGTTCCGCTGGCCCCGCCACCCGCGGCCCTATCGGGGTTCGTTCCGGCGCAGCAAGGACGACCGCATGTTCGCCGGCGTGGCCGCCGGCATCTCCCGGCGGACCGGCATCGACGTCACGTACGTACGGATCGCCTTCGTGCTGCTTTCCCTCGTCAGCGGGATCGGGCTGGCCGTCTACGTGATCAGCTGGCTCCTCTTGCCCCTCGACGGCGAGGACTCGAGCATCATCGCCCGGGCCGTCTCGGACCGCCGGGGACTGGTCCTGGCAGTCGCCCTCGTCCCGGCCTTCGCCGTCGCCCTGCTCGTGGCCTCCGTCCTCCACGTGGCCTACGTCGACACGTTCGCCTGGGCCGTCTTCCTCAGCGCGGCGGGGATCGTCCTCGTCTGGCGCGACGCCAGCCCCGAAGAAGTGGCCTGGCTGCGAGAGGCGGCCGATCCGGTCGTGCACATGGGACAGCGGTCCCGGCGCATCTTCTTGGCCCGGGTCGCCGTCGGCCTCCTCCTCGTGCTCGGTGGCGTGGCCCTCATCGTGCTCGCCGGCTCGTCCGCACCAGTGCTGCGACACGGTCAGGCGGTTCCGGCACACTCCGGTAGCGGTCTCGTCGGGCCGGTGACCGGCGTGCTCCTCGTCCTCGCCGGCATCGTCGTTCTCTTCGGCCCGTGGTGGCTCCGCCTCGGCCGGGACCTCGTCGCCGAGCGCCAGGCTCGCATCCGGGCCGAGGACCGGGCCGACATGGCGGCACGGGTCCACGACTCGGTGCTCCAGACGCTGGCCCTCATCCAACGCTCGGCCGACCAGCCGGGAAAGGTCGTGCAGCTCGCCCGGGCTCAGGAGCGGGAGTTGCGGCAATGGCTGTTCGAGGGCAAGGCCCCGGGGGCCATCGCCGAAGGCGCCACCACTCTCGCCGAAGGGGTCGGGCTGATCGCCCGGGAGATGGAGGAGGCCCACGGCGTCTCGGTCGAGGTGGTGACGGTCGGGAACTGTCCGCTGAACGACGACCTGCGGGCCATGCTCGAGGCCGGTCGGGAGGCGACCGTCAACGCCGCGAAGTGGTCCGGCGCCCCGGTGATCTCGCTCTTCGCCGAGGCCGAGCCGCGACGCGTCTCGCTCTTCGTGCGCGACCGGGGCAAGGGTTTCGATCCCGACCTCGTGGCCGAGGACCGCAAGGGGATCGCCGAGTCGATCCGGGCCCGGATGGCCCGCCACGGTGGATCGGCCGTGCTCCGCTCCGTGGCGGGGGAGGGCACCGAGGTCGAGCTGAGCATGCCCCGCCCGAGCGAGATGACGTGACCGAGGAACCCGTGTCGGGTGACCGCGTCCCTCGCGTCTTCCTCGTGGACGACCACCACCTCTTCCGGTCCGGGGTCCGGGCCGAGTTGGGCGACGCGGTCGACGTGGTGGGGGAGGCTGACGAGGTGGCGGCGGCCATCGAGCTCATCGGCGAGCGGCAGCCCGACGTCGTGCTCCTCGACGTGCACCTGCCCGACGGCGGCGGCCAGGCGGTCATCGAGGCCGTGAAGGTCGCCCACCCCGACGTCCGGTTCCTCGCCCTCTCGGTGTCCGACGCCCCGGAGGACGTAATCGCGGTCATCCGGGCCGGGGCGCGGGGTTACGTCACGAAGACCATCTCGGGGTCCGAGCTCGTCGACGCGGTCCAGCGGGTGGCCGAGGGGGACGCGGTGTTCTCGCCCCGTCTGGCCGGCTTCGTCCTCGACGCCTTCGCCTCGATGCCCGACGACGCCCGACCCTCGGCGTCGTTCGATGCCGAGCTCGACCAGCTCTCACCGAGAGAGCGCGAGGTCCTCCGGCTCATCGCCCGCGGCTACACCTACAAGGAGGTGGGGAGGGAGCTCTCGATCTCGACCAAGACGGTGGAGAGCCATGTCTCGGCGGTGCTCCGCAAGCTGCAGCTGTCCACCCGCCACCAGCTGACCCGGTGGGCCACCGAGCGCCGGCTGGTCTGAGCGACGTCGGTCAGTAGGGGCGGGGCGCCTGGCGACGCGCCGCCAGCCAGGCCTTGCGGAGCTTGCGCCGCTCCTCCTCGGACGTGCCGCCCCACACCCCGGACTCCTGATTCGTGGCCAACGCGAAGTCGAGGCACGGTTCCAGTGCCTCGCAACCCCGACAGACCCGCTTCGCCGCCTCGATCTGGTCAACGGCGGGGCCGGTGGTACCGACCGGGAAGAACAGGTCCGGTTCGGTGTGCCGACAGGCGGCGACTCGCCGCCAGTCCCCGTCGTCCCAGTCGACCGTCCGGTTCCACATGAGTGCCATTGCCAAGGCCTCCGAATTCCGCTCCACAAGCTCCAGGGTCCACCGACGAGTTTGTGAAGCTTTTCACATGATCGGCCCCACGGGGGTGGCCGTCGGTGAAAATGGGTGCTGACCTGGTGATAATAACGAGCGCCCCTGGGCCTTGCAACCGATTCTGGCGGGATCGTGAGCGGGCCCCGACGCCCGGCGCGAACCCCCTCTGACCTGGCCCTCGGGCCCACCGCGGCCGTCCGACGGCGGTCGTCGGCCACCCCCCGGACGATGTCCGGCGGGCCGGTAGGGTGCCCTCGCCCGGGCGCGAGGCCCGGGCGGAGGAGGGTCCCATTTGACCTCGGTGCTGGCCCACCGCGGCTCGACCGAACGGCACAGGGAGAACACCCTCGAGGCCTTTCTCGAGGCCCGCCGGCTCGGGGCCGACGGGATCGAACTCGACGTCCGCCGGAGCGCCGACGGGGCTCTCGTCGTCCACCACGACGCCGAGCTCCCCGACGGCCGTCTCCTGCCCGAGGTGGCTGTGGCCGACCTGCCCGAGCACGTGCCGCTCCTCGGGGAGGTCCTCGAGGCCTGCCACGGGATGGTCGTGAACGTGGAGATCAAGAACGCCCCCGGCGACCCCGGCTACGAGCCCGACCAGGCCATCGCGGCGCTCGTGGCGGCGGCGGTGCACGACGCCGGCTGGACGGAGGGCGTGATCGTCTCGTGCTTCCAGGCCGACACGCTCGACGCGGTGCGCGCCGCCGACCCCAGCCTGCCGCTCGGCTGGCTCCTCGGCTTCGCCGAGGAGCCCGGGGCAGCGGTCGACGAGGCGGCCCGGCGCGGCTTCCAGGCATTGCACCCGTTCTTCAGCGCGGTGGACGACCAGCTCGTGGCGCTCGCCGGGGCGGCCGGGCTCGCGCTCAACGTCTGGACCGTGAATTCCCGGGTCGACCTGCGGCGGATGGTCGGCCTCGGCGTCGACGCCCTGATCACCGACAACCTCCCCGAGGCACTCGTCGTGGCCCACGGCTCGTGAGGCCGCCCGACCAGGGTTGGCGGGGCCCGGCGTTCGTCGTCAACAATGAGGCCCCATGAACGTCGTCGTCTGCGTCAAGCAGATCCCCGATCCGGCGGCTCCCCAGAGCCTCGACGAGACCACCCACACCCTCGACCGGTCGGGCAAGCTCATCATGGACGACTCGGACGCCTACGGCGTCGAGATGGCCCTGCAGCTGGCCGACGCGGCCGGCGGGGGCGAGGTCACGCTGGTCTCCATGGCCCCCGGCGGGGAGACCTCCGGCCTCCGGACCGCCCTCGCCATGGGGGCGGCCAAGGCCATCCTCATCAGCGACGACGCCCTCAAGGGCTCCGACGCCCTCGGCACGGCCAAGGTGCTCGCGGCGGCCATCCGCCGGGCCGAGCCCGACCTCGTGCTGGCGGCCACCGAGTCGACCGACGGCTACACCGGGACGACGCCGGTCCAGGTGGCCGAGCTGCTCGGCTACCCCTCGGTCACCTTCGCCAAGGCCGTCGCCGTGGAGGGTTCCACGGTGCGGGTCGAGCGCCAGACCGAGGCCGGCTACGACGAGGTCGAGTGCCCGCTCCCGGCGGTCGTGACTGTGACCGCCGGCGTCGTGGAGCCCCGCTACCCCTCGTTCAAGGGGATCATGGCGGCCAAGTCGAAGCCCGTGGACACCCTGACCGTGGCCGACCTGGGCCTCTCGGCCGACCAGGTGGGACAGGCGGGGGCCGGCCAGGAGATCACCGAGGTGGCTCCGGCCGAGGCCCGGACGGCCGGCGAGATCGTGGTCGACGAGGGTGACGGAGCCGAGAAGATCGTGGCCTTCCTCGAGGGCTTGAAGGTCATCTGAGGAGGACGATGGCGATCGACAGGATCTGGGTGCTGGCCGAGTCGACCGGCTCGGGGCCGGTGACGACGAGCCTCGAGCTCCTGACCGAGGCCCGCAGCCTGGGCTCGACGGTCGAGGCCGTGGCCTGGGGCACCGACACCGCCGCCATGGCCGGCATACTCGGCGAGTACGGCGCCACCACCGTCTACGACGTGGGCGACCTCGCCGGCGGCCTGCCCGGCGCCCCGGTCGCCGCGGCGATCGCCGCCCTCGTCGACTCGGGCAACGGACCCGACGCCATCTTCGTACCGGCCACCTACGACGGCCGGGACATCGCCGGGCGGCTGTCGGTGCGCCTCGACCGGCCCGTGCTCACCAACATCGTGGGCATGTCGGCCGGTGACCCCGCCACCACGAACCACGCCGTCTTCGGCGGCACGCTCAACGTGTCGGCCCGGTTCACCGGGGAAGGCCCGGGGATCTACGTGGTGCGGGCCAAGTCCTTCACCGCCGAGCCGTCCGGCGGCGGTCCGGCCGCCGTCGTGGCCGCCCCGGCCCCCGACGTCGGGGTGACCGGCGCGGCCAAGATCGTGAGTCGCCACGCCGAGGAGCGCGAGGGCCCGAAGCTGGACGAGGCCAACATCGTGGTCTCGGGCGGCCGGGGCCTGGGTTCGGCCGACAATTACGCCCTCATCGACGAGCTCGCCAAGCTCCTGCACGGAGCGGCCGGGGCCAGCCGGGCCATCGTCGACGCCGGCTGGGTGCCCTACTCCCACCAGGTCGGCCAGACGGGCAAGACGGTCAAGCCCACCGTCTACCTGGCCTGCGGCATCTCGGGCGCCACCCAGCACCTCGTCGGCATGAAGAACTCGAAGAACATCGTCGCGGTCAACAAGGACCGGGACGCCCCGATCTTCTCGGTGGCCGATCTCGGCATCGTGGGCGACGCGCTGAAGGTGCTGCCCACCCTCATCGAGCTCCTGAAGTCGAGGTCGTAGCGACCGCGCCGGTCGGCGCGGCGGGCGCGTCACCCACCGCGGACCACCGGTCGGGCAGCGGTACAGTCGTCGTCGAGCGGCGCGCCCATGCTTTTCCCCACCATCGACTTCGCCATCTTCTTCGCCGTGGCCTTCGCGGTGAACTGGCTCCTCAACCCGTACCCGGTGCCGTGGAAGCTGGCGATGATCGCCCTCTCCTACTTCTTCTACAGCTGGTGGGACTGGCGCTTCATCTTCCTCCTGGCCGCCTCGACGGTCATCTCCCAGCTCGGGGCGGTCCGGATCTCGAAGGCCCGCACGGAGCGGTCCAGGAAGGCCTGGATGATCGCCTCGGTCGTCGGGCTGCTCGGCCTCCTCGGCTGGTTCAAGTACTACGGCTTCCTGTCGTCCAACCTGGACAACGCCTTCCACCGCATCGGTCTCGGCCATCCCCTGCCGATCATCCAGCCCACGCTCCCCGTGGCCATCTCGTTCTTCACGTTCATGGCCCTCTCGTACGTGATCGACGTCTACCGGCGCCAGCTCGACGTGGCCCGCCCCCTCGACACGGCGGTCTACCTCTCGTTCTTCCCGCACCTCGTGGCCGGCCCGATCGTGCGGGGCGAGGAGCTCCTGCCCCAGATCCGGCGCAAGCGCAACCCGAACGCCATCGACTTCTCCCCGGCCATCTGGATGATCATGGGCGGCCTCTTCAAGAAGGTCGTGGTCTCGTCCTACCTGTCGGCCAACATCGTCACGCCGGTCTTCGCCGCGCCGCGCCAGCACTCGGCGATCGAGGTGGTCTTCGCCGCCTGGGGCTACGCGGTGGAGATCTACTGCGACTTCAGCGGCTACACCGACATCGCCATCGGCCTCGCGCTCCTGCTCGGCTTCCGCTTCCCGATCAACTTCGACGGGCCCTACACGGCGCGCAACCTCCAGGACTTCTGGCGGCGATGGCACATCACGCTGTCACGGTGGCTCCGCGACTACCTCTACATCCCGCTCGGCGGCAACCGGGGCTCCGAGTTGTTCGGGGCACGCAACATCATGATCACGATGGTCCTCGGCGGCCTGTGGCACGGGGCCAACTGGACGTTCCTCATCTGGGGGGCCCTGCACGGCGCCGGCCAGGTGGTCGGCCACCTGCGGCGACAGCGCCGGGTGGCCCGGGGCCTGCCGGCGGTGGCCGAGGGCCGGGGGGTGATCTGGCGTGAGCGATTCTTCACCTTCCAGTTCGTGTGCCTCGGGTGGGTCTTTTTCAACGCCAGCTCGGTGTCGAACGCCCTCGCCGTGCTGAGCCGCCTGTTCGACGGGTGGGGCACGCCCTCGCCGCTCGTCACCCCGCTCCTGGTGCTCACGATCGCCGCGTTCATCGCCGTGCAGTACGTGCCGAAGGACCTCGTGGGGCGGCTGCAGGCGGCGTTCTCCCGCCAGAAAGCGATCGTCCAGGTGCTGGCCCTCTCGGGCGGCCTGCTCGTGATCACCACCCTCGGCCCCCAAGGCGTCGCCCCCTTCATCTACTACCGGTTCTGACCAGCGGGGAACCACCCGGTCGGTCCGGCTGAGCGGCTGTCCGCGACGGCCCTCTCGCCCCCCGTACCATCGTGGGGTGGCCGGCGGACCGGCCCCAGTCCGTTCCGGACCACCTTGGAGCCACGACCAGCACCGATGTCCCTGCCATGAGCGACCACGAGGGCCCGCCGGTGGCCACCGACGAGCGACCACCGCCCGAGCAGGCCGCCGCCCCACCGCGCCCACCCCGGCGTCGGTCGGCCGAGCCGGTCAAGATCACCTGGACGAGGGCCCTCCTCATCGGCGTGGCCGCCTTCTTGGTCTGGCTCCTCGTGGACGCCCCGACCCTCCAGCACAACGCCCAGGTGTCACCGGTGGGCGTCCGGCGCACGGTCAGCCTCGGCATCCTCGGCCCCGTCGCCACGCTGAGCCGGGTCCTCCAGCTCTCCCACATCGAGTCGGTGTTCGCCGGCGCCACCGGCCACGCCCACAACGGCCCGGCCGGCGGCTCGGTCAAGCAGACGGTCGGGCCGAAGGGCCACCAAACGGCGGGCGGCGGCAACGTCGACCCGTCGCGGCATCTCGAGTCGACACCCGGCGTCACGACGACGACGGCCCCACCCTCGGCCGCCGCCCCGCTGCGGGTCCTCATCGCCGGCGACTCGCTCGGCATCGACCTTGGCGACACGCTCGAGAACGACCTCGCCAACACCGGCGTGGTGCAGGCCACCCTCGACGGGCAAATCGACACGGGCCTCAGCCGGCCCGACTACTTCAACTGGCCGGCCGAGCTGGCCGGCGATCTCAAGAGCGACAACCCCCAGGTGGTCGTGATCATGATCGGGGCCAACGACGACCAGGACTTCCCCGGTCCGCCCGACGTCCCCTACGGCTCGGCCGGCTGGACGGCCACCTACACGCAACGGGTCGCCCAGTTCATGCAGGAGGCCACGAGCACGGGGGCCCAGGTGGTCTGGGTGGGCATGCCGCCGATGGCCGACTCCGGGCGGTCCCAGGACATGGCCACCCTCGACTCGATCTACCAGGCTGAGGCGGCCAAGGTCCCGCACGTCACCTACCTGAGCAGCTGGACCGTCGTCGGCACGCCGCAGGGCCAGTACACGGCCTACCTCGACGTGAACGGCCAGGAGGTGAACGTGCGGGAGCCCGACGGCACGCACATCGCTCCCGGCGGGGCGGAGCTCATCTCCCAGGACGTGATGGCCACGATCCGCAACCAGCTCCACATCGCCCTGCCCTGACGGTGAGGGCGGGTCAGACGAGCGGCCAGGGGTAGGGGGGCCAGCGGCCGTCGTCGTCGGGCTCGGGGAGGCTCCCCTCGCTGGCGAGGGCGCCGGCCCGGCGCCGCATCGCCCGCAGTTCGTCGTCGTCGAGGAGCTCGGCCAGCTCGTCGGGTAGGTCACCCCGGGCGACGCGGACGAGGTCGTCGCGCCGGGGCTCGGCCAGCTCCATGCCCGCGAAATCCCAGATGACCGTGCGCAGCTTGCTCTGGAAGTGGAAGCAGAGCCCGTTGTCGATCGCCCACAGGCGCTCCTCGGCCAGGAGCACATGGCCGCTCTTGCGGTCGGCGTTGTTGGCCACGACGTCGAAGGCGGCGATGAGCGTGAGCTGCTCGTGCCAGGACGGGTCCTCACGCAGGGTGAAGTAGTGGGAGCACCCGTCCTCGGGGACGAAGCGCTGCACCGAGCCCCGCCCGAACGGGGCCTCCTCCCGGTCCACCGTCTCGGGCACGACTCCCCAACCGAGGGCCTCGGAGAGGACGTAGGCCGCCACCTCCCGCCGGTGCAGCCCGGTCGGGAAGTCCCAGAGCGGCCGCTCGCCCTTGGCCGGCTTGTAGACGGCGAGGAGCTCGTCGTCCCCGTGGCGGCACGTGACGAGGAGCGTGGCGTTCGAGCTCCCGGCGATGCGGCCGTGCACCTCCATCTCGCCCTCTTCGAGCACCTCGGTCGCCGGGTGGACGAGGTCCTCGGGGGCCGTCGTGACGAACCGGCTCTCGCCGGGCGAGACGGTCACGTGACGGGCGGCCGGTGGCCGTTCGTGCGGGGGCAGTCGTGGCCCGAGGGGTCGAGCGGCAGCCCGCAGAGGGGACAGGGGGGTCGGCCGGCCTCGACGAGGAGCGTGGCCCGCACGGCGAAGGCGGCCGCCTGCTCCCGGGTGACGGCGATGCTCGCCACCCGGCCCTCCTCGTCCTCGTCCTCGTCCTCGTCGTCGCCCGTCGTCTCCTCGACGATCACCACGATCCGGTCGGTGTCCTCGTCGTAGGAGACGCCGATCGTGCCGACCACCCAGTCCGGCTCGAGGCTCTCATCGAAGTCGAGGTCCTCGGGCAGTGCCTCGGTGCGCCCGAGCTCGCGCACGATGCGCCCGAGATAGCCGGCCAGAACCGCCACCTGTTGCTTCTCCACCTTGACCGTGAGCACCGTGGAGCCCTGGCGGCAGTGGAGGAGGAAGAGCCGGCTGCCGACGGGACCGACCGCGGCGACCGAGAACAGATCGGGGCTCGTCATCTCCTCATCGCTCACGAGGGGGCCAGCTCCCCGAGCGACGCCGTCGAGTTCACGCAGAGGACCAGCGGCCCGCCGGCCGAGTAGAGGACGGCCGAGACCGAGCAGGGCGAGACGACCATCCGCTGGAACAGGTCCAGCGGCACGCCCGCCGCGCTCGCCACCGCCACCTTGATCGGGTCGGCGTGGGACACGGCGACCACCGTTTCGCCGGGGTGGGCGTCCACGAGGCGAAAGAGGGCCTCGTTCGTGCGCGTCGCCATCTCGGCGAAGCTCTCGCCGCCGGGGAAGCGGAACCCGGCCGGCCAGCGGTGGACGCCGGCCCACTCGGCGGTCTTCGTCACCCGGCGCAGGCTGGCCTCGGTCCAACGGCCCACGTCGACCTCGATCAGCCCCGGCTCGGTGCGTACCCGCAACCCGAGGGCCCGGGCGATGGGGGCGGCCGTCTCCCTCGTGCGTTCGAGGGGCGAGGCGTAGACCGCCACCGGCGCCCGCTTGAGCGCGACGATGCGCTCGGCCACCGCCTCGGCCTGGGCCAGGCCCTCGTCGGAGAGGTGCAGGCCCGCGGCCCGGCCGGGAAGGCGCTTGCCGGTGGTCGGGGTCTTCCCGTGGCGCACCATGAGGACGAGTGTCGGGGCGGCGGTTCGGGCCGCCCGGCGCGGACGGCGCGCCGCCGCGGTGCGGGTCGGACCCGGTCGGGTAGGGGCGCGGCGGGACGGAGACCTCCGGGAAGGTGGCACTACAGCTCATCGTAGGCTGACCACCCGTGGGCCCCCCCGCCGAGTCGCGCCGATCGCTCGACCGGCTGGAGGTCGAGATCACCATGTGCCGACGATGCCCGCGCCTCGTGGCCTGGCGGGAGGATGTGGCGGCCGCACCCCGGGCGGCCTTCGCCGGCGAGACCTACTGGGCCCGGCCGGTGCCGGGCTTCGGCGACCCGACGGCCGAGCTGGCCGTGGTGGGCCTGGCGCCAGCGGCCCACGGCGGGAACCGGACCGGGCGGGTGTTCACCGGGGATCGCTCCGGGGACTGGCTCTACCGGGCCCTCTTCCGGGCGGGCTACGCCAACCAGCCCGAGAGCGTGTCGCGCGACGACGGCCTCGAGTTGAAGGGCGCCTGGGTGAGCGCCGCGGTGCGCTGTGCCCCGCCGGGCAACAAGCCCACGCCCGAAGAGCGCGACAACTGCCTCCCCTACCTCCGGCGCGAGCTCGAGCTACTCGAGCACCTGGTCGTGCTCGTGGCCCTCGGCCAGTTCGCCACGAACGTCCTCGCCTCGCTCTACGGGCTGCGGCCCCGGCCGCACTTCGCCCACTTGGCCGAGCACGAGCTCCCTGACGGCCGCGTCCTCCTCTGCTCCTACCACCCGAGCCAGCAGAACACCTTCACGGGCACGCTGACCGAGCCGATGTTCGACGCGGTGTTCGAGCGGGCCCGGATCCTGGCGGCCGGCTAACCATGCCGCGTCAGCGAGTCAGCACCGTGGTGATGGTCGCTAAGCGTCAGCCGGCCGGCTCGGCCGCCGGGGCCGGCAGTCGGCCGGGCATCGGCACCGCCGTGGCGGGCCAGCGCTTACGGCTCACCCGGCTGAGCCGGTTCATGAGCTTCACGGCGCCGGGGTCCTCGTCGATGGAGCGCAGCTCGACGGCGCCGTCGGCCACCATCGCATCCATGACCTCCTTGCCCTTCTCGGTGCGCACGAGGGTGAGCGTCCAGTCGTTGAACGCTCCGATGCCCCCGGTCGAGATGTCGGCGTGCTCGGCCGCGAAGTCCGGGCAGTTCAGGCAGCCTTCACGGGTCCACTCGTGGGCGTCCTTCAGCGGGAGCTCGTGGTAGGCGCCGTCGCGCATCCACACCTGGAAGACGCCCTTGATGTTCATCTTGACGATGTTCTCCCGCGGGAGGCCGTAGCGGCCCTCGAAGTACTCGCTGAAGATGGCGTCGTCGAAGGTCTTCGAGCACATGAGGCCGATGGACAGGGCGAAGCGCCGGGCGACCTTGCCGGCCTTGCGGGCCTGCATGACCGGCGGGGCCGAGGCCTGGCAGCCCATGCCGACGAGGGCAAGCCGCTCGGCGCCGCCCTCGATGGCCTCGGCGTAGGCCAGAGGGTTGGCCGAGTAGGTGTAGCGGGACCCGGCGGTGGCGAGGACGTCGGCCCGGTTGCGGGCGACCGCCGGGATGGCCTTCCAGGTCGTGCCGTCGCCCTCGAGGGCGGAAACGAGCGCGGCGTCGATGATGTCGTGCTCGAGGGCGTAGATCAGGAGGGCGGAGACGAGACCGCCGTCCTGGCCCGTCTCGTGCACCTCGGGGTCCGTCGCCCGGGCGAGCACCGTCTCGGTGGCCACGCCGGCCACCTCTTTCTCGGTGCGCTCCCGGCCGAAGAGGTAGGTGTCGATCTCGGTCTCCCAGTTGCGAAAGCGCGGGCAGGCCCGGGTGCAGAGGGTGCAGCCCTTGATCCCGTGCGTGCAGTTGTCCGGACCGCCCTCTTCGGGCACGTGGAACGGCCGGTAGATCCCGTCCTTGTCCTCGTAGCCCAAGACGTCGTAGGGGCAGGCCACCACGCAGGCGGCGCAGCCCGTGCACAGTCCGGACGTGACGACTTCGGTGAACAGCTCGGCCCATTGCGGCTTCTCGGGAGGCACGTCGGTCACCCTAATGGGTGGCCCGACGGGCGGGCCGAACGCCGGACGCGGTGTCAGCGCGCGGCCATTACGTTGCCACCGTGCCCGAGGTGCTGGAGGTGGAGCGCTACCGGGAGCTGGCCGAGGGTGTGGTCGGCCGGCCCGTGGCCAAGGTCGTGGTACCCGACCCCCACTGCCTCGCCGACCCCACCACCCAAGCAGGTCTCCGACGAGCGCTCGTCGGGGTGCCCTTCGAGCGGGCCCGGCGACACGGCAAGCTGCTGCTCCTCGACCAGCCCGGAGTCAGCCTGGGCCTGCGTTTCGGCATGACCGGTGGGCTCCTCGTCGACGAGGAGCTGGCCATCGACCGGCTGATCTACGCCCCGGCCGAGATCGGCGAGCAGTGGATCCGCTTCCGGCTCTACTTCGCCGACGGCGGCCAGCTCTCGCTCCACGACCCCCGGCGGTTCGGGAGGGTCCAGCTCGACCCGGACGAGAGTCGCCTCGGGCCCGACGTGCTGTCGCTCACCGAGGGCGATCTGCGGACGGCCCTCGCCGTGCGTGCCGGCCCGGGACCGGCACTCAAGGCCCGACTGCTCGACCAGTCGAAGCTGGCCGGCGTGGGCAACCTGCTGGCCGACGAGATCCTCTGGCGGGCGGACCTGGCGCCCGACCGGCCGTGCGCCAGCCTCGACCGGACCGAAGAACGCCGTCTGCACCGGGTCATGCAGCGCACCCTGGCCGAGCTGACCGAACGGGGCGGGTCGCACATGGGTGACCTGATGGACGAGCGCCATCCGGGCGGGCACTGCCCCCGCGACGGCACCGAGCTCGTGCGGACCGTGGTCGGGGGCCGCACCACCTTCTGGTGCCCAGGTCACCAAAGGTGACCGGCGTCAGGCCGCCGTCAGCTCCTCGAGGACCTTGTCGGCGTGGCCGTCGGCCCGCACGTTGTACCAGGCCCGCTGGATGACGCCCTTCGCGTTCACGAGGAAGGTCGAGCGGATGACGCCGACGGTCTTCTTGCCGTACATGGTCTTCTCGCCCCAGGCGCCGTAGGCCTCCATCACCTTGTGGGTGGGGTCGGAGAGCAGCGGGAACTTGAGGCCGTACTTGCTCCGGAACTTGCGGTGCTTCTCCGCCCCGTCCGGGGAGATGCCGACCACAGCCACCCCGGCCCGGCTGAAGGCCCGCAGGTTGTCGTTGAACTGGCAGGCCTCCTTGGTGCAGCCGGGCGTGTCGTCGGCCGGGTAGAAGTAGACGACCACCGGGGCACCGGCGAAGTCCTTCAGCGAGACCTTCTCTTCGTCCTGGTCGGGCAGCGTGAAGGCCGGGGCCTTCTTCCCCGCTTCGAGCCGTGCCATGGTCCGCTCCTCCTGTCCCGGTCGGTCGACCGACGCTGTCAGCGCAGTTCTAGTCGGCCCGCCGGGTCACTTCTTCGGGCGCCCGCACTTGCCCGGCGTGATGGTCACGACCACCGGGACGGCCGTCGAAGGGTTCTCCACCTCGAGGACCAGTGCGTCGGTCGGCGACAGGATGGTGCCGGCCGAGGTGGTCGCGCAGTAGCCGTGGGGGTAGTAGTAGTGCTTCGACACCCAGACGAGGGTGGGTGCGGTGATCTGCGGGTTGGCCGTGTAGTTCAGGTAGAAGTCCCCGCTCGTGGGGTCGAAGTTGACGAGCTGGGGCGACCCGGCGACGGCTTGGGGGTAGGTCTGGGCGAGGGCCTTGGCCGTCGACCGCAGGTGCCCCCGGCCGTCCACGAGCGCCTCGCCCGAGCTCCCGGTGGGGTCGTCGTAGTACTTCCACGACCAGTACATCCAGCCGATGAGGGCCTCGCTCGCCGTGCGGACCACGCCGTCGACGAGCAGCGGGCTCTCGGTCGCCCCGAACTCGCTCATGAAGAGCGGCAGCCCGTGGGGCTGGGTCGCCGACACCAGGTTGCCCCGCTCGGAAGTGCGGACGAGGAAGGTCCGATCCTCCTGGTTGAGACAGGCCGACAGGTTGTAGGGGTTGCCCGTCACCCCGCTCCGGAAGGAGCAGTAGTCGTGGAAGTTGAGCACGAGGTTCGGGTAGTCCATGGCCCCGACGTAGTTCGGCAGCCCGTGGCTGGCGTAGATCGTGGGTTCCCGAAAGATGAGGTGGTGGGGGTCGGCGGCCAGGATCGTCGGGACCACTCCCTCGGCCGGGTCGGTGGGCGGACAGACGGCCGGCTTCCCGTCGATGGTCCCCGGGTGGGCCGAGCCGGTGTAGAAGCACTCGAGCTCTTCGTCGATCGAGGCCGTGGGGGCCGGGGCGAGGGCCGTCGTGAAGGGCTCGTTGATCGGGTCGTAGCCCACGACCCACGGGTTGCCGGCGAAGTAGGCGGCGACGGCCCCCCAGGCCCGGTCGTACTCGCCCTGGAGGTCGCCCACGACGTCGTTCGTCCAGAAGTTGGCGAAGGCAGCGTCGAGCGCGGGGTCGGCGTAATTGTTCGACCAGCGGCCCGGGAGCGGCACCGGCCGAATGCCGTTGGTGCAGACCGCCCAGGCCGGGGCTCCCTCACCGCGGAAGATGTGGGAGTACACGTCCTGGTGCATGTCGAGGAGCGTGTAGACGTGGTACTGCCCGAGGAGGTTGACGACCTCGGCCACCCTAGAGAGGTATCGATCGGCTACCGCCTGGTTCCACTGCCCGGGGTCCTGTGGTGAGCCCTTGGAGCAAATGGCGGGGTCGTCGGGCGCGGCCGTCCCCGGCTCGATGCCCTCCCACAGGATCCCGAGCCGGACCACGTTGAAGCCGAGACGGGCGATCTCGGACGCGTCGGTGGCGTCGAAGTTCCATGGCTTGCCTGGGTCGACGTAGACCTCGTAGGGGGGACGCTTGTAGACCGCGTTCACGCCGTGCAGCAGGACGACGCGACCCTCGGGATCGAAGAGGAACGGCTCGACGAACGACGAGTCGACAGGTCCGTGTGTCGTGATCAGACCGGAGACGTACGGCGTGGCCGGCTCGGGAACGGGCTGAGCGGTCGGCGCGCTCGGCACCGAGCTGGCGCCAGCGACCGCCGCCGGCATGAGCGATGCGAACACTGCTGCGCCGGCCCCGAGGGTCCTCCGCCAGGCGTTGGTCATGGGCGTTCGGTCCCTCCTCGGCGTCAGGGCCGGGTCGGGCGGCCACCGTGTCGCCGGGGCGATGGTAGCGGGCCGGGTCCCACCCATCGACGGGTTCGCTTGCGTCGAGGTCGACCTCGTCGACCGGGCGCCTCGCCAGGTTGCGCCGTCGTCGACGAGCAGGCCGGGTCCCACACCCCACACCCCACTCCGTTCACACCTGGGGGGACGAGGCCGGCACGGACACGAGGTCGGTGCCGCAGCGTCCGACGAAGCTCTTCGCCGAAGCAGGACCGTCCGATCGCCGCGCGCTGACTCGTCGCCTCCCTCCCGTTGGCCCGGCGGAGGCGGCGGACGACCGCGCTCTTCCCTGAGTAGAGTCCCGTCGGAAGCATCGGCGCCCGGAGGAGACGTCATGGCCGATGGGGAACCCATCTCGTACGAGGCGCTGGCGGTGGGCACGCCCGTCGTGACGGCGACCGGGATGCTGATCGGTCAGGTCGAGCACGTGCTGCAGGTGCCCGAGCTCGACCTCTTCGACGGCCTAGCGGTGAAGACCCACCACGGGCTGCGCTTCGTCGACCGGGACCAGATCACCGATATCACGACCACCGAGGTGCGTTGCTCGATCACCGACGACCAGATCGAGTCGCTACCCCAGCCCAAGGGGGATCTCGTCCTCCATCCCGATGTGGCCCACGACGAGGGTCACTCCCTCACCGCCTGGTACGGGCGGCTCTTCGGACGGGAGCACTGGAAGGAACTGGAGCGATAACGCCGACCTTCCGTGGTCTCACCAGCGACTCGGCTGGGGGATGGTCGAGATGAGCCAGGGCCCCATCACCGGTGATGAAGACGACCTCGCGCCACAAGAGGCGGCAGTCGACGCAGCTCCCGTTCCCGATAGCGACCACGGGAGGAGGCGGTGGCGGCAGAGCTACGAAGGGTCCGCCGTCCAGGAGTTCTTCGGGCGGTTGGGCTCGGTCGACTTCGGCGACGAGATCATCCTCTTCGGCGCGGCGCTCCTCCTCTCGGTCCTCCCACTCGTCATCCTGCTGAGCTCCTACGCCAGCCACCAGGTCGATGACGACATCGTGGACCGCCTGGGTCTCGACAAGCAGGGTGCTCGCGCCGTCGAGGGGCTGTTCCACACGCGGAGCGTCTCGTTCAGCCTCGCCATTCTCGTGAGCCTGCTCCTCTCCTTTGCCGGCACCATCGCCGTCGCCCGGTCGGTGCAGGGCATCTACGAGCGAGCCTTCGAACAGCCCGAGGCCCACGGGGCGGCCAAGTGGGTCCGCTGCCTCGTGTGGGTCCTCGTCGTCGGCGGGGCGGTCATCGGGGACGCGGTGATCGGGCGGACGCTCCGCAACGAACCGGCCGGCCCCGTGGTTGTCAGCCTGGTCGACTTCGTCGCCCTGACCCTCCTCTTCTGGTGGTCGGTGCGCTTCCTCCTCGGTGGCCGCGTGGGGTGGCGACGGACGTTCCCGGTCGGGCTGGCGACCGGGGTCTTCTGGATCGGCCTCGGCGTCTTCGCTTCGCTGTACTTCTCCTCGACGATCGTGTCCGACAGCCGTCTCTACGGCACGATCGGCGTCGTCTTCACCCTCGTGACGTGGTTCATCGCCATCGGCGCCGTGATCGCGCTCGGCGCGGCCATGGGCGTCACGTGGGAGCGGCGGCGGAGCCGACGACGTGGGGTGGAGCCGACTCCCTGAGGCCTCCCGCCCGGCGGGTCGCCGGTTGTGCTAGGCGTGGACCATGGATCCAGGAGGCGGGCAGCACTGGCAGACGATCCTGCGCAGGTCCCTCGACATCCCTGACGTCGTCGGCGAGGAGGCGGCCTTGGCGGCGGTGCGGCACCGGCTGGAGCAGGAGTTCCACGGCGGGATGCTGCTCGAGGGCGAGGAGCCGAGGGCGGCCGAGACCGTCGTGGAGACCGTCCTCGTCCTCCTCGGCCGGGGCGAGCTGGACGACCTGTTCATTCCCGAGAGCCTGGGTGGCCTCCACCTCACCGAGTCGGGCCGGCCGCGGCCCGGGGTCGAGCGGATCCTGTCCGCAGGCGGATTCGCCACCGGGTCCGAAGACCTGCGCCGCAGGGCTGCCGCGGCCACCGAGTTCCTCCTTGGCCATCTCACGAGGTACGTGGCGAAGCACCCGTTCGGCGACGGCTGAAGTCACCGTCGCTGAGGTCACGTTCAGCGCGTCGACCAGGGTCGGCGGCCGGCACAGGCCTCGGTGTCAAAAGGGAGTCCCTGGCCGGCGCTGTCGAACGAGCCCCCGAACCGACGCCTTCGTCGTCACCGGACTTCATGGGGACGTGGTCGGAGCGCCAATGCGAGCTCAGCTCTTCGACGCTGGCTCGCCCTTCTCCATGGAGATCAGCTCGACCAACAGATCCTCCCAGGGGGCGTGGTCCCAGCCATCTTCCTCCCCGAGATTCTTGGCGACGGCTACGGCGTCTTCGATCCACTCGAGTTCGACGTCCTTGACCGGCTTGCGCTCCCCTTGCCGCCGACGAAGAGCCCGAACTCCGTCCCGAACCAGATGTCCTTCCAGATCTCATGGGTCTCTTTGATCTCCTTCCACCGGGGATGTGAACGGTCCTTGTCGTCAGCCATCCTGATCGCCCACATGGCGCAATGCCGCGCCCGACGTCCGTCCTCGGCCTCGGTCGTGTGACTGATCGCCTGCTCGTGAGCGTCGAGCTTGGCCTTCTGGTCAGCCGGAAAGTCTCGCTCGACCGCGCGGACAAAGACCTCGATGGCCGGCGACGGAGAGGCGTGAGGGGACATGAGTCGAATCGTGCGCCACGGCGTCGTCGTGCAGCCGCGTCCAGCGCTCCGTGACGCGCTAGAGGGTCTCCCCGTCGCCGGGCCTGCTTCGGAGCCCGCGGGTCCGGCGTTAGAGTGCCCGGTCAACGGGACGACCCGAGAGAAGGGTCCTGAGAGGCACGCGTGGACGCATCGATCGACGATGCCGCGGGAGCGGCCAGTGCCGGCAACGACCTCGTAGCCGAGCGACGGGAGAAGCGCGACGCCCTCCTCGAGCACGGAGTCGACCCGTACCCGTCGCGGTTCGATCGCACCGCCACCGCAGGGGAGTTGCACGAGAAGTACGGTGCGCTCCCCCCCGACTCCCACACCGGAGTGGACGCCCGGGTGGCCGGGCGGTTGGTCAGCATCCGGGGGCACGGCCGCCTGAGCTTCGCCACGCTCCAAGATGGGAGCGGCACGGTACAGCTCCTGCTGCAGGCTGGTCGCCTCGCCGCAGGCGCCACGGCCGTGCTCGAGAACGCCGACCTCGGCGACTGGGTGGGTGCCACCGGTGAGGTCGTGACGTCGAAGCGCGGCGAGCTGTCGGTCGACGTCACCGAGCTCGTGATGCTGGCCAAGGCCGTGCGCCCCTTGCCCGACAAGTGGCATGGCCTCAGTGAGACGGATCTCCGCTATCGCCGGCGGGAGCTCGACCTCATCGCCAACGAGGACACCAGGCGGACGTTCGACATCCGGTTCGCCACGATCGCGGCGATGCGTCAACAGCTGACCGCCGAGGGGTTCGTCGAGGTGGAGACGCCCATCCTCCAGCCACAGGCCGGTGGGGCCATTGCCCGGCCCTTCCACACCTACGCCAACGCCCTGGGCATCGAACTCAGCCTGCGGATCGCGCCGGAGCTCTATCTCAAGCGGCTGGTGATCGCCGGTTACGAGCGGGTGTTCGAGATCGGCCGGAGCTTTCGCAACGAGGGCATCGACACCCGGCACAGCCCCGAGTTCACGACCCTCGAAGCCTACCGGGCGTTCGGCGACGTACACGACGGGATGGACCTGACCCAACGGTTGGTGGTCGAGGCGGCCAAGGCCGCCACCGGGCGCCTCGAGTTCAAGGCGGGCGAGCGGGGGATCGACCTGACGCCGCCATGGCCCCGGCAGGAGCTGCTCGACCAAGTCGGAGCGGCTGTCGGGCAGACCGTTCACCCGAGCATGCCGGTCGCCGAGGTACGGGCCGTCTTGGACCGCCACGACGTCCCCTATCAACCCGGGTGGGGATCGGGCAAGCTCATCTTCGAGCTCTACGACGTCCTGCTCCTGCCCGAGACGACCGGACCGGTGTTCGTGTGCGGCTTCCCGATCGAGGTGTCCCCGCTCGCCCGGCGGCGGGCTGACGACGACACCCTGGCCGACCGGTTCGAGCTCGTCATGGACGGCCGGGAGTTCGCCAACGGCTACAGCGAGCTCAACATCCCAGAGGAGCAGGAGCAGCGCTTCCGGGCCTCGGCCGAGGCGGCCGCGGGGGGCGATCTCGAGGCCCACCCGGCGGATCTCGCCTACGTCCGGGCCCTCGAGTACGGCCTGCCACCCACGTCGGGTATCGGTATCGGCATCGACCGCCTGGTCATGCTCTTGGCCGAGGTGCGGGCCATCCGTGACGTGATCCTGTTCCCGATGCTGCGACCCGAGGCCCCGCCGTCCTGAGGTGGGTCCAAGCGATCCCAGCTGCGCCAGCCGCCTCGTGGTCGCCCACCCGCTTTCCGGCCGCCGGTTCGGCCACCCGTGACGCCGGAAAGCCTCGGGGTGCAGGCTTCCTGACCAGGAGCGACCCGCTCGGCGGGCCCGCCTGGTACCCTGGTCTGGACGGCCGGCACGAGGTCTGCCGTCAGGGCCCATCTACTCCTCTTTGGTCGGCGACGGGCCCCGCCAGTGGGTGACCGTCAACCGACAGCGCCGCGGCCAAAGCGGCCGGAGAGAGCAGGAGATGACCATTAAAACCCTTTTCCCTGGCCAGGGGGCCGGGGACGCCGAGGGGGTCGACGACGCCCCCGGGGTTGACACCTACGCGACGGCCCGGAGCTTCGAGTCCCTGGGCGTCGACGAGGTCCTGACGAAGGCCCTGGCTGACCAGGGCATCGTCACCACCTTCCCCATCCAGTCGCTCACCATCGAAGACGCCCTCGCCGGTCGCGACGTCTGCGGCAAGGCCAAGACGGGCTCGGGCAAGACGCTCGCCTTCGGGCTGCCGCTCTTGCAGCGCACCGCGGCGACCATCGCCGCAGAGGGCGGTGCCCCTCCGGCCGGCCGGCCGGCCCGCCCGCGGGCCCTCGTCCTCCTCCCGACCCGGGAGCTCGCCCTCCAGGTCCACGACGTGCTGGAGCCGCTCGCCGCCACCGTCGGGCTGCGCATCGCCGCCGTCTACGGCGGGGCCGAGATCGACCGCCAGGTCCGCCGGTTGCGCAAGGGTGTGGAGGTGGTCATCGCCACCCCGGGCCGCCTGATCGACCTCGGCGACCGGGGCGAGCTGTCCGTGGCCGACGTGGAGATCCTCGTGCTCGACGAGGCCGACCGGATGGCCGACATGGGCTTCATGCCCCAGGTCGAGTGGGTGTTGCGCCGGCTCGGCCGGGCCCACCAGACCCTGCTCTTCTCGGCCACCCTCGACGGGGCGGTCGACGGTCTCGTCCAGCGCTACCTGGCCGACCCGGTGCACTACGAGGTGGCCTCGCCCCAGCAGACGGTGGCCGCCATGGAGCACCGCTTCATCTCGGTCCACCAGATGGACAAGGTGAAGGTGGCCGCGGCCATTACCCGGGGCGTCGACAAGTCGCTCGTCTTCGTGCGCACGAAGCGCGGCGCTGACCGGCTGGTCGAGCAGATCCGGGCCGAGGGCGTCCGGGCCGCCGCCATCCACGGGGACCTGCGACAGTCCAACCGGGAGAAGGCCCTCGCCGACTTCCAGTCGGGCAAGCTCCCGGTGCTCGTGGCCACCGACGTGGCCGCCCGGGGTCTCCACATCGAGGGGGTCGACGTGGTGATCCACTACGACCCGCCCGAGGACCACAAGGCCTACCTCCACCGCTCGGGCCGGACGGCCCGGGCGGGCGAGGCTGGCGTGGTGGTCATGCTCTTACTGTGGAACCAGGCGGTCGAGGCCGAGGTGATCCAGCGGCGACTGGGCCTGCGGATCCCGATCGTGGAGATGTTCTCGAACGACTCGCGCCTGGGAAATCTGGCCGGATGGACGCCTTCGCCCGACGAGAGCGTCCTCTGACCCAACCATGACCGACGCGGCGCCGAGCCTCGAGCTCTACGTTCCGGACGGACGGATCCAAAAGGCGCTCGTCGTCACCGCCCACCCCGACGACGTCGATTTCGGGGCGGCCGGCTCGGTGGCCACCCTCACGTCGGCCGGCGTCGAGGTGGCCTACTGCATCGTCACCGACGGCGACGCCGGCGGGTCGGACCTGACCATGCCCCGGGCCGAGATGGCGGCCATCCGTCGCCGGGAGCAGACGGCCGCCGCCGCCCAGGTGGGTGTCCACCAGGTGGAGTTCCTCGGGCACCCCGACGGCCGACTCACCCTCACGCTGGAGTTGCGCCGCGACGTCACGAGGGTCATCCGCCGCTTCCGCCCCGATCTCGTGATCACCCAGAGCCCCGAGCGCGACTTCAGCCGCATCTTCGCCAGCCACCCCGACCATCTCGCCGCCGGTGAGGCCGCGGTGTGCGCCGTCTACCCCGACAGCCGGAACCCCTTCGCCCATCCGGAGCTGCTCGAGGCCGAAGGTCTCGAGCCCCACACCGTGGGCGCGCTCTGGATGATGGCCGGGCCGACGAGCAACCTGGCGGTCGACACGACCGCCAGGTTCGAACGCAAGGTGGCCGCCCTCCAGCAGCACCGGAGCCAGGTCGGCGAGGGGGAATGGATCGACAAGCGGCTCCGGGAGTGGGGCGAGCTGACCGCGGCGGCCGCCGGGCTCCCGGACGGCTCGATCGCCGAGTCGTTCCGGGCCGTCGCCACCGGCTAGAGCGACACTCGTGCCCGGGGTGGGCGACGGGCCACGGTTCCTCGTCATCCAGCACGCTCGCCACGAGGGCCCCGGGCTCCTCGCCCTGGCCCTCGAGTCGGCTGGCATCGCCTGGACGGTCTGCCAGCCGCGGGGCGGTGACACCCTGCCATCGGCGACGGAGCTCGACGGGGTCGTCGGCGTGGCCGCGCTCGGCGGCCCGATGGGCGTCTACGACACCGCCCGCTACCCGTGGCTCGCCGACGAGCGCGAGCTGCTCCGAGTGGCGGTCGATCGGGACCTCCTCGTGGTCGGGGTCTGCCTCGGAGCCCAGCAGCTGGCACTGGCGCTCGGGGCCGAGGTGTCGATGGGCTGTGAACCCGAGGTCGGCGTGGGGGAGGTCCGACTGACCGAGGACGGCCTGGCCGACCCGGTCCTCGGGCCGGCGGGCGACCCCCTGCCGTGCGTGCACTGGCACGCCGACACCTTCGACCTGCCGGGCGGCGCGGTGCGGCTGGCCGGCAACGAACGGTTCGTCAACCAGGCGTTCCGGGTGGGGGAACGGGCCTACGCCCTGCAGTTCCACGTCGAGGTCGACGAGGCCCTCGCCGGGGCCTGGGCCCCCCACCTACCGCCGGGGGTCGAGCTCGCCGCGAGCGACCGGTCCCCCGCCGAGCGGGCCGGCCGCGGCGTCGTCGAGCGGCTGGTCGGCCTGGCTGCCGGCTGAAGCCGCCTCACTCCACCCGTAGCAGCGAGGCCGTGGGGACCCTGGCGGCCCGACGCCCTGGAACGAGGGCGACGAGGTTGGCGAGGACGAGGGCGCCGACCGCCACGAGGACCACCTCGGGCACGGGGACCGTCGGCTTCGGCACGGCGTCGATCTGGCGGGCAAACAGGCTCCAGAGCGAGCGCCCGAGGGCGATGCCGAGCGGCAGTCCCACCACGAGACCGACGACCGCGGCCACCGACGCCTGCCAGAGCACGACCGACGCCAGCTGACGGCGGGCGAAGCCGAGGGTCTTCAAGAGCGCCAGCTCTCGTCGGCGCCGCCGCACCGAGGCCAAGAGCGTGAGGCCGAGGGCCACCACGGCCCCCGCGGCGAGGCCCACCGCGAGCACGGTCGGCGTGTTCCCCATGGCCCGGTAGTTGACGATCTCGGCGGGTTGCTCCACCCCGACGACCGTGAACTTGCCACCGGCGTTGGGGTCGGCCTCGACGACCCGATCGCTCTCGCGGGCGATCCGCTGCAACGACGCCAGTCCGGCCGCCGGGGTCACGCCGGGGCGGAGGGCCACCGCGACGAGGGGTGGGCCGTTCAGGTTGGGGTCCGAGGAGCGCAGCGCCCGAGCCATGGCCGGCGGTTCGATCCCGGTCGGGATCAGGGCCCCCGTCCCCATGGAGGTGTTCTCTTCGCCGTTGTTGCCGATGGCCGGCAGGGTGGCCGTGCCGACGATCTGCATTCTCGTCGGCGGCACGAAGACGGGTCCGTTCCTGGGGTTGCCGTAACTCACCACGACGGTCCCACCGATCTTCTGGTGGAGTTGGGCGAGCGTCGCCCCACCGAGCACGATCTGGCGGTTCCCTTCCACCGTGTGTCCGGAGAGGATGGGCGGTCCCAACGCTGAGCCCGCATTCGTGAGCAGGATCGGGACGGTCTGCCCGTCGATCTGGGCGTTGGCGAAGTTGAACCCCGTCCAGGCGGCGACGTCGTGGTCGTGGGCCAGCAAGCGCAACGTCGCCGGCGGCACGTTGCCTCCCCCGACCTGTTCGATGGCGTAGTTCCAGTTCCACCCGTAGAGCTGGGGCTGCGAGACGAGCGTGTGCAACCCGCTGCCGAAGGTGAGGGTCGTGACCACGACGGCGACCGCCAGCGCCGCCCCGAGCATGGCCGAGCCCACCGGCACGGCGTCACGGCCCCGTCCCCGCTCGACGGCGAAGCGGATGCCGGCCACCGCCGGCGCGGGCAGACCGAGCCGCACCGCGCCGTTCGCCACCCTGGAGGCGCTCTCGGCCCGCTCTGTCTGCCGAGTGGTCCCCCGGGGCGGGACGACGGCATAGGCGAGGGCCGTGGCCACCGCCCCGAGGCCGATGACGATGACGCCGGCGCCGGCGAGGAGGACGGTCCAGTCGAAGTCGAAGCCCGGCGAAGAATCGACCTGGCGCACCGCGCCGATCGGCGAGACGGGCGACAGCGCCACGCAGGTCAGGACGGCGAGCATGGCGCCCACGACGGTGGCGACGAGCGGACCGACGAGGCAGTCGACCAGGATCATCTTCTGCGGGGCCCCGAGCGCTCGGAGGACCTCGAGCTCCCGCCCGCCCGCCCGGACCGCCCGGCTGATGGCCTGGACGGCGATGAAGAAGGCGGCCAGCGCGGCGATGACACCGAAGGCGCCGAGGGCGATGGTCTCGGGCCGGATGGCCCGCTGCACCTGGCCCTCGACGACCGATGTCACGTGGAAGTTGTACGTGGAGTCCGGCGGCACCACCCTGATCACCTCGCGCTCGACGGCCGCGACGTCGGCCGCACCACCGTCGAGTCGCAACTCGTACTCCGCGTAGCCGGCTGCCCCCTCTCGCAAGAGACGGTCGGTGAACGCCGGTGAGAAGACGACGAACGTCGGGTAGCTGTCGACCGCGTCCCGGATGACCTGGGGGAAGGCCACGATGCCCACCAGCCGAGCGTCGATCCGGGCCACCGGCGGCACCGTCGGTGGCCCGGTGGAGCTAAAGGCGGCGGCGAAGGTGTACCCACCGATCGGGATGACCTGACCGACGTGCCACCCGAGGAGCCGGGCCGCCGAGGCGGAGGCGACCATCTCGTCCGGGTGGCCCGGCTCGGGCAGACGGCCCTGGTCGGCGATGAGTCGGTCCTGCGAGACGAACATGCCGTTGACCGGCCCGACCGTGTTCACCTCGTTCTCGGCGATGGGCAGCGAGAGCTCGGGGTGGCCGCTGCGACTCAGCGGGAGGGCGATGAGGTAGACGATGGCCGCCACCCGCCGGACGTGCGGCAGGCGGGCGAGCTGACGGGTGATGGCCGGGTTGTAGAGGCCGAGCGTGGGGCCGGTCGGGTAGATGGTCACCTGGAGGTCCGAGGCACGGGAGGCGGCGAGGTAGTTCGGGAAGGCCGAGGCGGTGCGCCGAGCGCCGACGATCGCCCCCATCCCGAGCCCGCCGACCAGCCCGACCAGCAGCACGATCGTCAGGTACCCGCCGAACCGTCGACGGAACGTACGCCGGTACCGGTACCAGGCGACCTCCGAGACCGCCCTCCTCATGCGCCTCCCCCCGCGGATCGTGCTCGCCGCCCGTCCGCTCGCCTGGGAACCGACGCCGGCTCCACCTCCGAATTCTGGCGGCGCCACGGACGGGGGCCAAGGTAGTCAGCCACCGAGCCTCCGGGGTGGCACCACCACACGCCCGTGTGGAAGCCGTGGGTCAGGCCAGCAGCTCCTCGTAGACGGCCTGGATGGGCGCACTGGGCGAGACGCCGAGCTCGTCGCGCAGCGTCGTCGAGACCTGGGTGTAGACCCGCAGCGCCTCGGCCACGTTGCCCTGCCTGGCGAGCGCCCGCATCAGGAGCTGGTATCCGCTCTCGCGCAGGGGAGCGAGCTCGATGAGCTGCCGGGCCGAACGTACGGCGGCGGGTAGCTCGGTGCCGCCGAGCTCAAGTCCCGCCGTCCCGTACGTCTCGAGTGCCCGCAACCGGACCTCGCCGAGGAATCGGCGCTGCTCGTCGATCCACGGTCCCTCCTCGCCAGGGAGGAACTCCCGCTCGGCGACCAGGAGCGCGACGAGCGACGGTCCCCAGGCCTCCTTCCACCCGCCGAGCGCCACCCTCGACTCGGCCCGGTGGACGGCCTCGCCTGCCACCTCCACGTCGACCATCACGCCGTCGCCGAGGAGGAGGCGCACGTTGGAACGACCGTCGAAGGCGTCGGTCCCGAGCACCCGGCGGAGCTTGGAGAGGAGCGCGTTGAGGGCGCTCGCCGCGCCGTGCGGCGGGTCGTCCGACCAGAGCGCCGCCACGAGCTCGTCCCGGCTGCTCGGTCGGTGTCGGTGGAGGACGAGGTAGCCGAAGAGCCGCCGTCCCTGCGGCCCTGGCAGCTGGCGCTCGAGGCGCTGGCCGCTCCGTTCGACGATCATCGGGCCGCAGAGCTGCACCCTCGTCGTCGGCTCGGGCTCCAAGGTCACGCCAACATTGTGGCAGTAGCGTTCGACGTCGACGAGGGAGGTGCGCCGTGGCCAGGATCATCCGGTGTGAGTGCGGGTACGTGGCCCGGGGGACCACTGACGACGAGGTGATCGACACGATCCGCGGCCACATGCGCACCGACCATCCGACGCTCCTCGACACGGTGGGCCGCGAGGACTTGCTCGGCTGGATCCAGGTCGAATAGCCGACGACCCGGGGAGCAGCTCTTCGTCGCCACCTTCGGGCTCGTCCCCGGCGCCTGGTGCTGGGAGCTTCTCGACCCCGAGCCGGAGGGCTGGGGGCGCGGGCGCCGACCGTCGACCTCCCGGCCGAAGACCCGACCCGGAGGCTTCGGCCCACGTCGCCGCGCCCGAGGCCTTCGCCGGTGCCAGCGGGGACCTCGTCGTCGTGGGCCACCCCCCGAGGTCCGAGGCGTCGAGCCGGCCGAGCTCGAAGCGGGCCACGCCCCGTTGCCTTCGGTGTCCGGGGCCCCGGCCGAGGCCCTGCTCGAGACCTGAGGTGCGCCAAGGTTCCGCCAAGGTCACGCCAACCGGTCCGTCGTACAACGGCCTCCGGTGAACCCCTCGGTCCCGAGGGGGAGAACGAGAGGAGGCCGGCCATGACCGCGACGGTGCACGTGACAGAGACCCAGCGGGCGTCGGGGGACGACGTGCTCGTGACGGCGGAGTGGTTGGCGGCGCATCTCGGGGATCCGGACGTCCGGGTGATCGAGGTCGACGTGAACCGCCGGGCCTACGAGGAGTGGCACATCGAGGGCGCCGTGCTCTGGGACATCTACACCGAGTTGAAGGACGGTGACTACCGGCCGGTCGACGGACCCACGGTGGAGGCGCTCGTCGCCCGCTCGGGGATCGGACCCGCGACGACGGTGGTGTGCTACGGCTACGCGCCGGCGTTCGGGGTGTGGCTGCTCAGGCTCCACGGCCACGATGACGTCCGCCTCCTGGACGTCGACCGGGCCACCTGGCGGGCCGAGGGCTGGCCGACGACCGCCGAGCTCGCCGCTCCGGCGCCCCTCGACTGCCGGGGAGCGGTCGAGCGACCGGGGTTGAGGGCGCGAAGGGACGACGTGATCCGGGCGGTCTCCGACGGGGGCACCACCCTCGTCGACGTCCGCACCTCGGCGGAGTTCCTGGGCGAGTGCTTCTGGCCCTCGGGCGGCTCGGAGCCGGACGGCCGGGCGGGCCACGTGCCCGGAGCGCGCCATGTGCCGATCGACGGCCTCTACGACGGTCGGGGCGCGTTCAGGAAGCGGGAGGAACTGGCCCGGGTCTTTGCCCTCCTCGACCTGGACGGCGACAGGCCGCTCGTCACCTACTGCACGATCGGCGGCCGGGCGACGACCGCTTGGTTCGTCCTCACCTACCTGCTCGGCCGGGACCGGGTGGCCGTCTACGACGGCTCGTGGGCCGAATGGGGCCGCGACTCGAAGAACCCGGTCGAGACCGAGGTGGCCCAGGGCTGACCCCGCCGCCACCCGGCAGGTGACGCCGTCGCGCCCGCCGCGTCAGGTTCCCGCCGCGGGACCACTGAGCCCCGACGAGACCACTGACCGACAAGGAGGTCCACGATGTCCCAACTGCTGCGCCTGAGCCTCGACAGGCCCAAGGAGCCGCCCGGATGGCCGGCGCGAAGCCCGCGTCGTCGTCAACTGGCGGGGCTTCGCCGACGACGCCAACGCCGCTGAGGAACCCGGTCCGTCCGCCCGATCCGACCGGGCGGGCGCTCAGCCGGCCAGCTGGCGCAGCACGTACTGGAGGATCCCGCCGTGGCGGTAGTACTCGGCCTCCATGGGGGTGTCGATGCGCACCCGGGCGGTGAACTCGACCTTCTGTCCGTCGTCGGCCTCGGCCGTGACCGTCACCTCCTTCGGGAGCCCGCCGCCGGTCATCGCCTCGAGCCCGGCCACGCTGAAGCGCTCCGTGCCGGTCAGCCCGAGCGACGAGGCGGACTCGCCCGAGCGGTACTGGAGCGGCACCACGCCCATGCCGATGAGGTTGGAGCGGTGGATCCGCTCGAAGCTCTCGGCGAGCACGGCCCGGACCCCGAGGAGGAACGTGCCCTTGGCCGCCCAGTCACGCGACGAGCCGGTGCCGTACTCCTTGCCGGCCAGGACGACGAGCGGCACGCCCTCGTTGCGGTAGCGCTCCGCCGCCTCGTAGACCGAGGTCTCCTCGCCGTCGGGGAAGTGGCGGGTCACCCCGCCCTCGGTCCCCGGGGCCAACTGGTTGCGCAGGCGGACGTTGCCGAACGTGCCGCGGATCATCACCTCGTGGTTGCCTCGCCTCGCACCGTAGGAGTTGAAATCGACCGGCTGGACGCCGTGCTCGACGAGGTAACGCCCGGCCGGCGAGCCCTGCGGGATCGAGCCGGCCGGCGAGATGTGGTCGGTGGTGACGCTGTCTCCGACCATGACGAGGACCCGGGCCCCGTCGACATCGGTGACGGGGGCAGGCTCCTTGCCCATGCCCACGAAGAACGGTGGCTGGAGCACGTAGGTCGAGCTCGGGTCCCAGGCGAAGGTCTCGCCGCTCTCGACGGAGATGCTCTGCCAGCGCTCGTCGCCGTCGTAGACCGCCCCGTAGCGGGTGCGGAACATCTCCCGGCTGAGCGAGGTCCTGATGACGTCGGCCACGTCGCGTTCGGTCGGCCACAGGTCGGCCAGGTGGACGGGCCGGCCGTCGGTCCCCATGCCGAGGGGCTCGGTGGTGAGGTCGATGTCCACGGTGCCGGCGATGGCGTAGGCCACGACGAGGGGCGGTGAGGCGAGGAAGTTGAGCTTCACGTCGGGGTGGATGCGACCCTCGAAGTTGCGGTTGCCCGACAGCACGGCGGCCACCGAGAGGCCGCCGACCTTGACGGCGTCGGAGAGCCCGTCGAGGAGCGGCCCCGAGTTGCCGATGCAGGTCGTGCAGCCGAAGCCGACCAGGTAGAAGCCGAGGTCCTGAAGCGGGGCCAGGAGGTGGGCCCGCTCGAGATAGTCGACGACGACGCGCGAGCCGGGGGCGAGCGAGGTCTTCACCCAGGGCGCCACCTTCAGCCCCCGGGCCACCGCCCGCTCGGCCACGATGCCGGCGGCCACGAGCACCTGGGGGTTCGACGTGTTCGTGCAGCTGGTGATGGCGGCGATCACCACGTCACCGTCGTGGAGCTCGCCGTCACCGGCCACCGGTGCGGCGGCCGGTGACCGGTCGATGGCCTTGGCCACCGCGGCCTTGGTCGCTCCGAGGGCCACCCGGTCCTGGGGCCGGGACGGGCCGGCCAGGCTGGGCTCGACCGTCGAGAGGTCGAGTTCGACGAGCTCCGAGTAGACGGCCTCGTCCCCTCCGGCCTCGTGCCAGAGTCCCTGCTCCTTGGCGTAGGCCTCGACGAGGTCCACGTGCTCGTCGGGGCGGGCCGTGAAGCGCAGGTACTCGAGCGTGGCCTGGTCGATGGGGAAGATCGTGCACGTCGCCCCGTACTCGGGCGACATGTTCCCGATGGTGGCCCGGTTCTCGACGGGCACCGAGGCCACGCCCGGGCCGAAGCACTCCACGAACTTGCCGACCACGCCGTGGCGCCGCAGCAGCTCGGTGATCGTGAGCACGAGGTCGGTGGCCGTCGTCCCCTCGGGCAGCTCGCCGGAGAGGCGCAGCCCGACCACCGGCGGCAGGAGCATCGAGAGCGGCTGGCCGAGCATCGCCGCCTCGGCCTCGATGCCGCCGACGCCCCAGCCGAGCACGCCGAGACCGTTCACCATCGTCGTGTGGGAGTCCGCGCCGACGAGGGTGTCGCAGTAGGCCCGGCCGTCGTCGGTGGCGAACACCACCTGGGAGAGGTACTCGAGGTTCACCTGGTGGCAGATGCCCGTCCCCGGCGGGACCACACCGAAGCGGTCGAAGGATCCCTGGGCCCAACGCAGCAGCTGGTAGCGCTCCATGTTGCGCTGGTACTCGATGTCGACGTTCTCGGCGTAGGACGTCGGGCCGCCGGAGCGCTCGGCGATGACCGAGTGGTCGATGACGAGCTCGACGGGCACGAGCGGGTTGATCCGGGCCGGGTCCCCGCCGAGGCTGCGCAGCGCGTCTCGCATCGCCGCCAGGTCGACGACGCCCGGCACCCCCGTGAAGTCCTGCAGGAGCACCCGTTCCGGGGTGAACGCGATCTCGTGGGCGTCGTCGTGGCTCTTGGCCCGTCGGGCCCAGTCGGCCGTGGCCACCACGTCGTCGGCGGTGACCCGCAAGCCGTCCTCGTGGCGGAGCAGGTTCTCCAGGAGGACCTTCACGCTGTAGGGGAGCCGGGCCACGTCGTGGCCGGCCCCGAGGGACTCGGCGCCGAGGTGGAAGATCTCGAAGTCCCGGTCGGCGACCGTGAGGGTGGTGCGGGCCCCGAAACTGTCGGGATGGCCCGAGGAAGAAGAGGTCATGAGGCCATTCTGCCCGCTCAGGGCGGTGGGCGAATCGGGGCTCCCGGGGTGTCGCCAGCTGGCGCATCGGGTCTGCGAGAATCGCTCCTGGTGCGCGCCTTCCAGGGTTCTCGGCGCCCGGTCGCGACCGTGCTCGGGGTGCTGTTCACGCTCGGCGCGACGGTCGTGGCCGCGCCTGCCGCCACGGCTGCCCCCCCACCTCGGCCACCGGGCACCGTGGCCGTGCCGCGTCCCTTTGTCTACCCGGGTGGCGGCGTGTTCAGTTTCGGCGACGCCGGGGTGTCGGCGCCGGCGGCGCAGCTGCGAGCGGCCGCCCTCTCGACGCCGATGCCCGCGCCCGTGGTCGCGATGGCTGTCACCACGGACGGGAACGGCCTCTGGCTGACCGGGGCGGACGGCTCTGTCTACACACTGGGCGACGCCGTGGCCTACGGATCGCTGTCCCAGTTCAACCTCGTCGGGCCGATCGTGGCCATGGCCCGCACCCCCGACGACAAGGGTTACTGGCTGGTGGCCATCGACGGTGGCGTCTTCGCGTTCGGCGACGCCAACTACTACGGCTCGATGGGTGGCCGCCCGCTCAACGAGCCGATCGTCGGCATGGCCCCGACCGCCGACGGCCAGGGCTACTGGCTGGTGGCCGCCGACGGCGGCATGTTCGCCTTCGGCGACGCCCACTACCACGGCTCGATGGGTGGCCAGCCGCTCGTGGCCAGCGTGGTGGGCATGACCCCCACGCCCGACGGCCAGGGCTACTGGCTGGTGGCGGCGGACGGCGGCATGTTCGCCTTCGGCGACGCGCCGTACCTCGGCTCACGTGGTGGCCAGCCCCTCAACGCCTCGATCGTCGGGATGGCGGCCACCCCGGACGGCCAGGGCTACTGGCTCGTCGGCAACGACGGCGGCGTCTTCACGTTCGGTGACGCGACGTTCGAAGGCTCGCTGGGCGGCGGCGGCGCGGCCACGCCGATCACGGCGATGGAGCCCACAGCCGACGGCCTCGGCTATTACCTCTTGGACCCCGACGGCTTCAACTACTCGTTCTCCCACCCGGCCCCGAACGGCACGTTCCCGGGCTCGGGGGCCATCGTGGCCGCCGCCGCCTCCCAGGTGCAGCCCGACCCCGACACCGGGTACTTCTGCAACCCCTACGGCCCCTGCGAGGAGTGGTGCTCGCTCTTCGCCACATGGGCCTGGCAGCAGGGCGGCTGGCCCGTCCCGTCGTACCCGTTCACCGGCAACGTCTTCGACTGGGCGGCGCAGAACGGCGCGGTGCTGGCGCCGACGGCCACGCCGGTGCCGGGCGACGCCGTCCTCTACGGGACCGGGCCCTCCTCGACCGCCACCTCGGTCCACATCGGGATCGTGGCCCAGGTGTGGCCGGACGGGGCCATCGACACGGTCGAGGGCGATGCCGGCCCCGGGGCCACGGGCAGCCTGGCCGTCGTCGTGAACGGCCCGTACCTGCCGGCCGACTCCGCTGGGTACAACGGCTTTCCGATCTACGCCTTCGCCCAACCCTGACGGCCGCTACGATCGCCGCCCGGAGGTCGCCGATGCCGCTTTACGAGTTCCGCTGCCGCACCTGTGACGTGCACTACGAGGAACGCCGCCCGATGGCCGAGGCCGACGCCCCGGCCACGTGCCCGTCCGGCCACACCGGCGCCGTCCGGCTGCTGCCGGTGTTCTCGACGGTCGGCGGGGCAAGCGAGCCGTCGGCCGGCCCGGCGGCCGGGCCGTGCGGCCCGGCCTGCGCCTGCCACGGCTGAGCGCTGAAGGGCCGGCGGGTGGAGGTCAGCTCCTTCGACGACTACCCGGTCCACCAGGCGGCCGAGTTCATCGCTCACCCGGCCACCTCGGACCGCAACTTCTACGACCGCTACTACTTCAACCTCCATCCGTGCTCGGACGCCTGGTCGGCCATCTTCGGCTTCGGCACCTACCCGAACTTGGGCGTGGTCGACGCCTTCGTCGACGTGCGCAAGGGCGGCCGCCAGCACATCGTCCGGGCCAGCCAGCCCCTCGTCGACCGGCGTGACACGAGCGTCGGGCCCATCAAGGTCGAGGTGCTCGAGCCCTTGCGCCGGCTGCGGGTGACGGTCGAGCCGACCGAGCACCCCGTGGCCATGGACGTCACGTGGACCGGCCACACCCCGGCCCACGCCGAGCCCCGCCAGATCCTCCGCTCGAAGGGCAAGGTCATCTTCGACACGCAGCGCCTCGCCCAGACGGGGCGCTGGGAGGGCACGCTCACCGTGGACGGCGAGACGATCGACGTGGACCCCTCGACGTGCTGGGGGGTGCGCGACCGCTCGTGGGGGGTGCGCCCAGTGGGCGAGCCCGAGAGCGACGGCATCCGCCAGGGGGAGATGGTGCTCTCGGGCATGTGGAACTACTTCCCGATGATGTTCGAGGACCACGCGATCTTCTACATCTGCCACGAGCGCGATGACGGCAGCCGCCTGCTCGTCCAGGGCGAGCGGGTCTGGGTGGACCCAGAGCGCCCGGTCGACCAGCTCGGCCGGAGCGAGCACGAGCACCGGCTCGAGCCGGGCACCCGGGTGCTCACCGGGTCGACGATCTCCTTTCCCGACAGCGACGTCGTGATCGAGTGCACGCCGCTCCTCGCCAACTTCATCTCGATCGGCACCGGCTACGGAATCGACGCCGACTGGCGCCACGGGATGTACCACGGGCCCGAGCCGCTCACCCAGGGCCTCGTCCTCGAGGTCGACGAGGTGAAGGGGATCGCCCAGTACGGCATCGTCGACCAGGTCGCCCGCTACGCCTACGGCGACCACGTCGGTTACGGCCTCTGCGAGCACGGTTTCTTCGGCCCCTACCGCCGCTGCGGGCTGACCGACGGGCTCATGGGGGCGCCGGGCTGAGCGACGGCCGGCCCGGTGCGGGGCCGGCGCGAAGATGGGGGATGGCCGACACCAAAACCCTCCTCGCCGGACGCCTCCAGCGGGCCTTCGACGCGGTCGAGCCGGGTGCCGACCCCATGCTGCGGCACTCCGATCGCGCCGACTACCAGGCCAACGGGGTGCTGGCCCTGGCCAAGCGGCTGGGACGGGACCCACGGGAGCTGGCGGAGGACATCGTCGCCCGGGCCGAGCTGGCCGACGTCTGCGCCGCCGTCGAGGTCAGCGGGCCGGGCTTCCTCAACCTCACGCTCGACGACAGCTTCGTGGCCCGGCAGCTGGCCGAGGTGGCCGGGGACGGGCGCCTCGGGATCGAGCCGACCGAGCACCGGGAAAAGGTGGTGGTCGACTACTCGGCCCCGAACGTGGCCAAGGAGATGCACGTCGGCCACCTCCGCACGACGGTCATCGGCGACGCCCTCTGCCGGCTGCTCACGTTCGTCGGCCACGCCGTCGTGCGGGAGAACCACGTCGGCGACTGGGGCACGCCGTTCGGCATGCTCATCGAGCACCTGGCCGACCTGGGCGGGGAGACCGGGCTCCGGGAGCTCTCGGTCGGCGACCTCGACACCTTCTACAAGGAGGCCCGCCAGTCGTTCGACGCCGACGAGAGCTTCGCCGAGCGGAGCCGGCGCCGGGTCGTGCTCCTCCAGTCGGGTGACGAGGAGACGATGCGCCTGTGGCACGTGCTCGTCGCCGAGAGCGTCGCCCACTTCGACGAGGTCTACCGGCGCCTGGGTGTCCTCCTCACGGCCGACGACGTGGTCGGCGAGAGCTTCTACAACGCCCAGTTCCCCGAGGTGGTGGCGGAGCTCGACTCGCTCGGCCTCCTCGTCGAGAACGAGGGGGCGCTCTGTGTCTTCCCGCCGGGCTTCACCAACCGCTCCGGCGACCCGCTGCCGCTCATCGTGCGCAAGTCGGACGGCGGCTACGGCTACGCCGCCTCGGACCTGGCCACGATCCGGGACCGGGTGGGGCGGCTCGGCACCGACCTCATCCTCTACGTAGTCGGGGCCCCGCAGGCCCAGCACTTCCAGATGTGCTTCGCCGTGGCTCGCCTGGCCGGTTGGCTGCCGGAGGGCGCCGAGGCCGTGCACGTGGCCTTCGGCAGCATCCTCGGGCCGGACAAGAAGCTCCTGCGCAGCCGCTCGGGGGAGTCGGAGAGGCTGATCGACCTCCTCGATGAGGCCGTTCGGCGCGCCGACGCGGCGATCGCCGAGCGCTGGCCCACCGTGCCGGCCGGCCAGCGGGCGGCCACCGCGTCGGCCATCGGCATCGGCGCCGTCAAGTACGCCGACCTCTCGACCGAGCGCATGCGGGACTATGTCTTCGACTGGGACCGGATGCTGGCGTCCGAGGGCAACACCGGCCCCTACCTGCAGTACGCGCACGCCCGCATCTGCTCGATCTTCCGTCGGGGCGAGGTTGCGCCGCCCCCGCCCGAGCCGCCGCAGCTCGCCGAGCCGGCCGAGCGGGCCCTGGCCCTGCGCCTGCTCGGCCTGCACGAGGCGGTCGAGGCGACGCTCGAGGCCTGGAGCCCGTCCAAGCTGTGTGCCTACCTCTTCGACGTGGCGACCGACTTCACGACCTTCTACGAGCGCTGCCCGGTGCTGAAGGCCCCCGACGAGGCCACCCGGCGCAGCCGGCTCTTCCTCTCCGACGTCACGGCGCGGGTCCTCGCCCTCGGGCTCTCCCTCCTCGGCATCGAGGCGCCCGAGCACATGTGACCGGGCGGGGCGGAGGGCTCAGCCCACCGCCCGGCTGATGGGGATGGCCCCGCTCGGCGCGCTCACGTGGACGGGCTCGCCCCAGTTCGAGTAGCTGACGGTGAGGCCGTAATGGGTGGGGCCCTGGTGGACCTGCGCCGTCTGGGCCACGGGGAGCGGGCGGCCGCTCACCGGGACGAAGAGTGTCTCGGGCCCGGCGCCCGCGCCGAGCGAGGCGGGCACCCGGCCGTGGACCGCGTGGGTGGCCACACCGCCGGCGCTGACCGGGCCGCTCGCCGTGTACGGCCCCGCCATCTCCATCTCGCCGAGGAGGGTGACGATGGTGACCCCCTCGGTGGCCGGTCCGAACCCGCCGGACCCGGCCGGGATGGCCAGCCACCGACCGGCGTAGCGCTTGGCCGTCGGCTTCGGGAAGCCGAGGAAGCCGGTGAGACCGGCGGCATCGCCCCGTACGTAGGCCGTGTTGCCGGTGAGCAGCGTCATCACGTGGCCGGCCACGCCCCGCGTCGACACCGTGACCGAGCGGACGCCCTCGGTCGTGCCGGCGTCGGCCACGATCACGACGGTCCGGCCCGGCGCGGCGGCCCGGGACTCGTAGTGGACCGACGACTGCACCTTCACCGCGGCGATCGAGTGGCGGTAGAGGGAGCCGGCGGTGGTGGCGGCGCCGGCCGGCGCCGACCAGGCGGCCGAGCCGGTCAACGCGGCGAGGAGGGCTGCGACCCCGACCGTTCCTCGCACGGCGAGACGGTACACGGCGTGCCCGCCGCTGGGGCCTCGCCACGACGGTGGTCAGTCGGCCTCGAGCACCTTCTTCGGGTGGCGGCCGTCGACGTAGCCGACGAAGGGCGGGCGGATGTTGTACCCGAGGAGCTCGACGAGGCGGTCCGGGAGCCGCTGCACCGTCTCCCTCGGCACCGCGAGGAGGTGGGTCTCCTGGGGCCGCACCCAGGAGGCCGCGTACTCGAGGATGACGCCGAGCCGCGGCCGGTCGGTCCGGTTGGCCCCGCCGCCGTGCCACAGGCTGCCGAGGTAGAAGAGGACCGAGCCGGCCGGCATCTCGGCCACGAGCGTCGGCTGGTCGGGGGCGGGCTGCTCGGCCCCCCAACGGTGGCTGCCGGGGACGAGGCGGGTCGCCCCGTTGGCCTCGGTGAAGTCGTCGAGGGCCCACATCGTGTTGACCACGATCTCTTGGTGGGGCCGGAGCACCGGGTAGATGGAGTCGTCGTAGTGGAGGATCTGGGCCTCCTCGCCCGGTCCGATCTCGATGCCGGTCGGGGCGCTTAGCTGGTAGTGGCCGAGCACCTCGTCGAGGACGCCGAGGACGAGGGGGCAGATGGCCGGCTGGTCGAAGGTCCGGGTCTTGGCGAAGAGGGCGTAGACCCGCTTGGTCTTGGCCCCCTCGAAGAAGTTGCGGCCGCCCGGCACGGTCTCGAGGATGCGCTGCATGTCCGCCTTCGCCCGCGCCCGTTCGGCCTCGGGGAAGAGCCCCTCCACGACGGCGTAGCCGTCGCGGTCCAGGGCACCCACCACGTCTGCCACCGTCGGGGTGACCCGCTGCACCGCGCCGATTCTGCCAGCCGTGTTCACCGGCCGCCTTCGGCCTCGTCGGGGAACAGCCGGTCGAGCAGCTCGTCGAGCGAGCGGTTGGCCGTGACGCCGGCCGCCGCCGGGTCCTCGGCCGTGGCCACGAAGAGGGCGATCTCGTTCACCGCGGCCAGGAGGACGTGGGCCATGACGTCGACCAGCTCGGGGGCCAGCCGGTCCTCGGCTGCCATCACCTCGAGGGCCGCCCTCACCAGGCCGAGGGCGCTCTCCTCCTCGAGCTCGCGCCAGCGGGCCCAGCCGAGCACGGCCGGCGCGTCGACGAGCACGATGCGCCGCACCACCGGGTCCCCCGAGGCCAGGTCGAGCCAGGCCCGGCCGCCCCGCCGGAGGGCTTCTTTGGCCGACGTCCCGCCGCCGGCCGCCGCCGCCACCTCCTCGGCCACCCGCAGCTCGACCGCCTCGAACGCCGCCTCGAAGAGGGCGCTCTTCGACTCGAAGTGGTGGTAGAGCGAGCCCCGGCTGGTCCCCGCCGCCTTCAGCACGGCCTCGACCGAGGTCCCCTCGTAGCCCCGCTCACCGAAGAGGACGGTGGCCGTGGCCACCAGGTGCTCCCGGGTGGCGTCCCCCCGGGCGACGTTACGGCTCACGGCCTCCACCCCCGCAGTATGGCCCACTTGACAAACCGACCGACGGTCTAGACAATACAGACCGACAGTCGGTTTAGAACCCACACGGAGAGAAAGGCCACGCACGATGGACACCGCGACGCTGGAGCAGCACCGCCGGACCCTCGAGACCGACGGTGGCCCCGTCAGCTGCCTCGACGTCGGTGACGGCCCGGTGGCCCTCTTCGTCCACGGCGTGGCCACGAACGCCCTCCTCTGGCGCCACGCCCTGCCGGCGTTGGCCGAGGACCGGCGCTGCGTGGCCGTCGACCTCCCGCTCCACGGTCGGAGCCCCGCCCGCCCGGGCCAGGACCTGTCCCTGCCCGGCCTCGCCCGGGTGCTCGACGACGTACGGCGCAGCCTCGGCGAGGCGGAGGTCGACCTGGTGGCCAACGACACCGGCGGGGCCGTCGCCCAGGTGCTGGCGGCCGAGCACCCCGAGACGCTGCGCACGCTCGTCCTCACGGACTGCGACACGCACGACAACCTGCCACCCGAGGCCTTCAAGCCGACCGTCGAGATGGCCGAGCGGGGCGAGCTGGCCCCGCTCGGGGTCGACCTGATGGCCGACGTCGCCGCCATCCGCGGGGTGGCCTTCGGCACCGGCTACGAGGACCCGACGGAGCCACCCGACGACGTCGTCCGGGCCTTCCTCGGTCCGTTGTTCGACTCGCTCGAGTCGGCGCGGCGCTTCGAGGAGCTGCTCGTCGGTCTGCGGGCCGAGGATCTCTTGGCCGCCGAGGCCGGGCTCCGCCGCCTCGAGGTCCCGACCCTCGTCGTGTGGGGGACCGACGACGCGTTCTTCGAGACCAAGTGGGCCCACTGGCTCGAGGAGCTCGTGCCGGGCGTCACCGAGGTGGTCGAGCTCGACGGGGCGAGGCTCTTCTTCCCCGACGAGCGGGCCGAGGAGTTCGTCCCCCTCGTGCGGGCCCACTGGCGGCGCCACGCCCCGGCCTGAGCGGCGTCGTCCCTCTCGGGCGCCGGCCTACGCTGCGCGGGCCGGCGCCGTGGCGGCGTGGCCCGAGGGAGGCCGGAGTGGCCGTGCCGACCGAGATCGGTGACGACGAGCGCCAGCACCTCGACGAGCGCGGCTTCGTGGTGCTCCGGCAGGCTTTCGACCCCCGACCGCTCAGCGAAGAGATCGACCGATCGCTCGCCGTGGGATGGAGCGACGGTGCGCCGCTCCACCGGGGCGGGGGCGACGTGCGGTTCCGCTACCTCCCGATGACCTCCACCCGCACGCCGGTCAGCCTCGGGCTGCTCGAGGGGTTCCTTGCCGCCGCCGAGGCGCTGCTCGGCCGGCCCGTGCTGCCGGGGCGGGCCAAGGGCACCGAGTACCTGGGTGGCGCCGACTGGCACCGTGACAGCGATCTCGGGGTACCGAGCGTCGGCTTCCTCGCCTACCTCGAGCCGCTCCGGGCCGGCCAGGGGGCGCTGCGGGTCCTGACCGGGTCGAACCGCCACCGCGAACCGGCGGCGGTGGCGGCCGCCCTGGCCGACGCCGACGCCCGTGGCGAGGAGGCCGGCGAAGCGGTCGAGACCGACCCCGGGGACGTGGTCGTCCTCGACGAGCACGTCGTCCACGGGAGCTCGGGCGGCGAGCGCCGGCGCCAGTGGCGCGTCGACTACGTGGTCGAGCCGCGGGGCGAGGCGGAGGAGGTCGAGGTGCGGGCGTGGTACGCCGGCCTCTTCCCGCCGGGTTGGGAGCCGGGCTACGACCTCGTCCGCTTCCCGAGCTTCGGGCCCGACTGGCTGGGGTCCGGGCGGCCGTGGGTGGCGCCGATGGCCCGTCTCGGGGCCTACGAGGCGGCGGCGCGCGAGGAGGCCTTCGTCCGGTCGCGCCGTCCCTGAGCGCTCAGCGACGCAGGGCGACCCGCCACTCGAGGCGGGTGCCGCCGCCCCGAGGCACGGAGCGCCGGAACGACCCGCCGAGGAGCTTGGCCCGCTCTTCGAGGTTGGCGAGGCCGCTCCGCCGGCTGGCGTCGCCGATGCCGACGCCGTCGTCCTCGACGGCGACGCAGAGGTCGCCGTCGTCCACCACGACCTCGACCCGAGCCTCCGTCGCCCGGGCGTGGCGGGCGACGTTGGACAACGCCTCGCGGACCACGGCGAGCACGTGCGGCACGACGTCGTCGGGGACCGCGCTGTCCACGGGGCCGTCGAAGTGCACGGAGGGCTCGAACCCGAGCTGCTCGCCGGCCCGCTCGGCGAGCTCGATCACGAGGGCGCGCAGCTGGTGCTCGGCGTGCGCCGGTCGGGACAGGCCGTAGATGGTGTTGCGCACCTCTCTGATCGTGTCGTCCAGCGCCTCGATGGCCCCCGACACCCGCTCCTTGGCCGTCGGCCGCTCGATGAAGGCCAGCGTCGACTGCAAGGTCATCCCGGTGGCGAACAGCTGCTGGATCACGAGGTCGTGGAGGTCGCGGGCGATGCGCTCCCGGTCGCCGGCCAGCATCACCTCCTCCCGGTCGGCCCGGGCCCGCTCGAGTTGGAGGGCCAGGGCGGCCTGGGAGGCGAGGCCCTCGGCCGCCACCACGTCGGCCGGGCTGAACTCGGGGCGGCCCTCCTCGCGCACCAGGATGAGGACGACGTCAGCCGCGCCGCCGGCGAGGACCGGCACGCCGAGCATCGGGCCGTCCGGCACGCCGTCGGGCACGACCACGTCCGAGCCCAGCGAGCGCCGGGCCACCTGGCCCGGCCGGGCCGACTCGAGCACCTGGGCCGAGAACGAGCCGCCCGAGAGGACGTCGTCCACCATGGGTGCGGCCGGACCGGCGGCCGCCACCACCTCGAGGCGACTGCCCCGTCGGAGGGAGAGCACCGCCACCGCCGCGTCCACGAGTTCGGCGACCCGTTGGCAAATGATGGTGAGCACCTCGTCGAGGCGGGTGCCCGAGAGGAGGGCCAGGCGGATCTCGGCGGTGGCCGACTGCTGGCGCTCCAGTCGCTCCTCCTCGGCGAAGAGGCGCTGCAGCTCCTGCTCGGCCAGCTTGCGCTCGCTGATGTCCCGGACGACCGACGAGAACCCGAGGAGGACGCCCACCCGGTCGCGGAGGGGCGACACCGAGACCGCCACGTCCACCTCGGCCCCGTCCTTGCGCCGCCACCGCATGTCGGTCGCTCCCCGCTTCGGGTCGTCGACCGCCCGGGCGATGAGCTCGTCCAGCAACGGCCGCGCCGTCTCGGGGACGAGGACGCTCACGTGCCGGCCGACGATCTCCTCTGGCTGGTAACCGAGGAGCTCCTCCGCCGCCGGGTTCCAGCTCGTGACGAGGCCGGCGAGCGTGGTCGAGATCACGGCGTCGAGCGAGGAGCGGACGATGGCTGCCAGCTCGGCCTGGGCCGCGGTGGCGGCCCGCTGCTCGGTGACGTCCCTCACCGCGGCGACCACGAGGTCCCGACCCGACGCCGAGATCGGGGCGAGGCTGATGTCGACGGGGAACTCGGTACCGTCGCGCCGCCGGCCGCTCAGCTCGAGCTTGTTGCCCATCGGTCGGCGCGCCGGGGCGGTGGCGAACGCCGATCGGTGCTGACGGTGGCGTTCGCGTGCCCGCTCGGGGATGAGCGTCTCGACCGGCGATCCCGTGAGCGAGCCCGGCTCGTAGCCGAAGAGCGACTCCGCCTGCTCGTTCACCGAGACGATGTGGCCCTCCCCGTCGACGACGAGCGCCGCGTCGGGGAAGAGCGACAAGAACGAGAACAGCGCCTCGGTGGACGCCGAGCCGTCCGACTGCTCTGCGGTGGAGGGTCCGGGTTCCGACTCAGCCAAAGACGACGCTCCGCCAGCTCCACTGGGCCCCGCCTGGTCGGCACGACGAGCGGTCGTCCTGCCTCCCGCGGGACGGTCCCGCGGGGGTCACCGGGACCAGCGTGACTCTAACCCAGGGCTCCGGGGGCGACGGTCGTCGCGCCGCTCGGCTCGGCGCCCGTCACCGCCAACGGGCCACGACGCGGGCGAAGCCGAGGTGCTGTCCGCCGTCGGCCCGCAGCATCGCTGCCGAGCGCTCGGCTGCTTCCTTGCGCCAGCCGTCGAGGCGCGGTGCAGTGAGCTCGTCGAAGCGCAGCCAGTCGGCCCAGCCGTCCTCGACGTCGTCGGCCACCTCCACCTCGACGAGGCCGGTCTTCTCGAAGTGGGTCCTCCACCACGACGGGTCGTGGAAGGAGCAGAACTCCCAGTCCCAGAAGGCGACGAGCTCGCCGGGGACCCGGCCGACCGGTCCGGCGAGCGACGGGCTCACGACGCCGAGGCGCCCACCGGGCCGGAGGAACCGTCCGACGTAGCCGAGGTAGAGGTCGGCCGTACCGAAGTAGTGGTAGGCGTCGATGCTCACGACGGCGTCGAAGGACTGCTCGGCGAACGGGAGGGTGTGCGCCTCGACGTGGACGGGGACGACGAGGTCGGCCACCCCGGCGACCTCGATGCGGGCCCGGTTCTCGGAGGGGTCGATCCAGAGATCGGCCGCGGTGACCGAGACGCCGAACTCCTTGGCCAAGAAGATCGAGGTCATGGCGCGGCCACACCCGAGGTCGAGGACCCGCAGGCCGGGCTCGAGGGGCAGCACCTCGGTCAGGGACTCGAGCAGCCAGAGTGCGTTGGGCCCCATCTGGTTCTCGTGGACCCAGTGCGGGTCGTAGCGGTTGGCGCGCCGGTAGCGCGGGTGGAAGAAGGGGTTGGCGCCCCCGGGGGTGTCGCTCACTGAGGGTCTCCTCGCTCAGGCGTAGGGCGTACGCCGAGGAACGGGCACCAGAGGTGCCGGCGTCATGGTTCCTACGGTCCGGTCAGGACTCAGGCCCGTCGAGGAGCCCGCATACGCACACTCCGGGTGATCGCGCGGCTGGGGCCAACGTAGCCGAGGGGCCGGGCGACCGACCGCCGACACAGAAGTGCGGTGGCCCGAGCCCGGACCGTAGGGTGGGCGTCGCAACGTGCGACGGCCGCCGGAGTCGTCGGGCTGAACCGGTGCGGGAGAGGGGAAGTCGATGAAGCGTGTCGCCGCGGTGCTGTCGGTCTTGTTCGGAACGGCCATCGTCCTCGTGCCGCTGGGCGACGCCGGGGCCCAGGGGGGCAGCCCCACCTTCGCCGGCTACACGGCCTCCTTCCCCGCCCAGGCGATCACCTTCAACGTCACGTTCAGCGTGCCCAGGTCCACCTGCCTGAACAAGCAGGGCCTCGACGGCTACCTCGCCACCGAGGCGGATCTCATCGGGACGAGCGCCGAGGGCGGCGTGGAGGACTTCATCAGCTGCACCTCGACGGGCAAGACGACCTACCAGGTCAGCATGACGAACTCCCTCGGCGCGTCGGTGTCCGAGATGGTGAAGCCGGGTGACAAGCTGACCTACGAGGCGTTCGTGAACGCCACCAGTGAGACCTATTCCCTCACCGGGACGACCTCGGCCCCCCTCACCCTCAGCGGCCCGGGGTTCCTGGTCGACGGTCTCGACGCCGGCCAGGTGGCCCAAGCGGGACCGTTCCCCCAGTTCCACCAGGTCAAGTTCTCGAACGTCGTCGTGAACGCCACGCCGCTCAGCTCCTGGCATCCGGTCGGTTACGACCAGGTGTCAGGGACGATCCTCGTGCAAGAGGTGACGCCGCTCGAGCACCACGGCGAGGTCTTCTTCGTGGGCTACGTGTCCCAGTACTGAGGGCGCCGGGCGCGGTCGCGTCCTCAGCCGCCGAAGACGCCGCGCTCGAGACAGAACTCGTTCCCCTCGGGGTCGGCGAGGACCACCCACCCGGTGCCGTCGGGACGGCGGCGGTCGTCGACGAGCGTCGCCCCGAGCTCGAGAAGGCGGGCCATCTCGGCGTCACGGGTCGCCGGCTCGCCGTCCTGTGGCACGAGGTCGAGGTGGACCCGGTTCTTCACGGTCTTGCCCTCGGGCACCTTGATGAAGAGCAGGTTGGCCGAGCCGTCGGGGGCGCAGATGAGGTCCTCGTCGTGCTCGGGGAGGTTCGGGTCGTCGGGGTGTTCGACGTAGCCGGTCACCGCGGTCCAGAAGAGGGACAGGCGGTAGGGGTCGGCGCAGTCGAACGTGATCGTTCGGATCCTTGCGGTCATGTCGGAAGTTCCTCCGTGGAGGCACCTCCACGACCGGATGCGTCAGGCCGCCGGTCGAAGAGGCGCGATGTGGTCGTGCACGGTTGTCGCACCTCCTCCCCGGCCGGGCGGCCGGACAGCATCGTGCCACACGCCGCGGCGGGGCGGCGTCAGGCGGCGTCGAGTCCGGCGAGGAGCTCGTCGGCCCGGGACCGGAAGGACTCGACGCCGGCCAGCTTGACCTGCTCGTAGCCCCGCACGAGGTCGGGGAGCTCGGCCACCTCGGTGACCTTCCCGGCCGTGGCCGGCGTGAGACGCGACAGGGCCGCCTCGACGACCGCGCGGTACTCGGCGGGCAGCCGGCGCTCGAGCCGGCGGACCGTCGTCCGACCGAAGGGGTCGAGCCGGGTGCCGCGCAACCGGCGCCCGGCCCGCAGTGCCCGGAAGGCCGGTCCGGCGGACGACCCGAGGCGGATCTTGCGCCGCAGTCCGAAGCGGGTGAGGAGCGGCGGCCGCAGCAGCACCTTCGTCCGGGTCCCGGCGCCGAACTCGTCGGTCAGGCGGGCGCGCTCGACCGGGTCGAGGTGGAGACGGGCCACCTCGTACTCGTCTTTGTAGGCCATCAGCTTGTAGAGGCCCCGGGCGAAGGCCAAGGCCACCGGGTGCCCGGCGTCGGGGGCCCGTTCGTCCTCGACGGCGGCCACCGCGGCGACCGCCTCCTCGTAGCGCCGGGCGTAGTGGCGGTCCTGGTAGGCGACGAGGTCGGCCGACCGCGCCGCCACGAGCTCGGCCAGTGTCGTCGTGGGGACGGGCGGGGTGGCCGCCGGCGAGAGCGCCCGTCTGACGGCGTTTTCGTCGACGACGGCGGCCCGTCCGAAGCGGAAGGCCCTGAGGTTCTCGTCCACCGACACGCCGTTGAGCGCGATGGCCGCCTCGATGGCCGTCGCCGGCACCGGCAGGCAGCCGTGCTGGTACGCCGCGCCGAGGAGGGCCATGTTGGTCGCCAGGTGGTCGTCGGAGAGCCGGCCGGCGATCCAGTCGGTGTCGAGGTAGGCGCTCTCACCCGGGCGCACGACCCGCTCGATCCGGTCGGCCACGTCGTCGGGGTAGTGCGACGACCGGTCCCGGACCATGGCCGCCGTCGGCACCCGGGCGGTGTTGACGACCGCCACCGTCCGGTCGGGGTCGCACACGGCCAGGTTCGAGGGCGCGGCGGCGCCGAGCCCGTCGAAGCCCAGCAGGACGTCGGCCGAGCGTGGGCCGGCCGGGACCGAGCCCTCGACCGGGTCCGTCGCCAACCGCACGTCGGAGATGACCGGGCCGCCCTTCTGGGCGAGGCCGGTCTGCTCGACGCCGGCCGCCCGCCGGCCGGCGAGGTGGGCCGCCATCTGCAGGACCCGCGACACGGTCACGACGCCGGTGCCGCCGATCCCCGGCATCCGGATGACCACGTCGTCAGGCACCCGTCTCTCCGGTTCGGGGAGCGGTCCCGGCGGCTCGGGGCTCGCCCGTGGCCGGGGATGGGCGAAGACCTCGACGAAGGACGGGCAGTCCCCGCCGATGCACGAGAAGTCCTGGTTGCACGAGCCCTGTTGGATCGCCGTCTTGCGACCGAAGGCCGTCTCGACCGGCACGAGGGAGAGGCAGCTCGACTTGTCGACGCAGTCGCCACAGCCTTCGCAGACCCGCTCGTTGATCCACACCCGTTCGGCCGGCGTGGGCAGACGGCCCCGCTTGCGCAGGCGCCGCCGTTCGGCGGCGCACCAGTCGTCGTGCAAGAGGACGGTGACGCCTGGCGTGCGGGAGAGCTCACGCTGGATCGCCGGCAGGTCTTCGCGCCGGCGGACCTCGGCCACCGGGTGGAGGCGGATCCGGCGGTAACGGCGGGGGTCGGCCGTCGTGACGACGACCTTGCGCACGCCCTGCGAGGCCAACCAGTCGACGACGGCCCGCACGCTCATCTCACCCTGGGGCGGCTGGCCGCCGGTCATGGCCACGGCGTTGTTGAACAGGAGCTTGTAGGTGAGGTTCACGTCGGCGGCGATGGCGGCCCGCACGGCCAACGAGCCCGAGTGGAAGAACGTGCCGTCGCCCAGGTTCTGGAAGTAGTGCGGGTCGTCCGTGAAGGGGGCGAGGCCGATCCACTGCGCACCTTCGCCACCCATCTGGGTCATGCCGACGTGGTGACCCCGGCCGGCGTCGTCGAGGGCCACCATGATGTGGCACCCGATGCCGAGCCCGACGAGTTGGTCGTCGTCGGCCCGCGTGGAGATGTTGTGCGGGCAGCCCGAGCAGAAGTAGGGCGTACGGGCCGGGAGGGGTGCGTCGCCCTGCTCGTCGGTGGAGACGGGGGAGGGCCGGAGCACGAGCCGCTCGCCCGGGACCCGTCGGCGCAGGTGTTCGAGGCGGGCCCGGGCGGGTGCGGGGAGCTCCTCGCCGAGTCGGGCCGCCAGCACGGTCACGACCGCCTCGCTCGTCACGGCCCCAACGGCCGGGACGAGGGGCCGGCCGACCTCGTCGGTCCGGCCGACGACGACCGGCTGGTGGGGTTGGCGGTAGAGGGCCTCCTTCAGCTGCGACTCGACGAAGGCCGACTTGTCCTCGATCACGAGGACCTCGTCGACCCCGGCGACGAGCTCGCGGAGGTGCACCGGCTCGATGGGCCACGAGAGACCGATCTGGACGAGACGCAGCCCGAGCGCCTCGCGGTCGGCCTCGCCCAGTCCGAGGTCGGCGAGGGCCCGGAGCACCGCGGCGAAGGGGAGCCCGGGTGCGACCACGGCCCGCCGGGGGCGGCGGGGCTCGAAGCACACCCGGTTGAGGCCGCTGTGGTGTGCGTACTCGCCGACCCGGGGCAGCCGGAAGGCGAGGAGGCGGCGCTCGGCGTCGAGGGACTGTGGCCCGACGAGGATCGGCTCGTGCATCTCGCGCCCTGTCTCGGGCATCGGGATGAACGAGGCCGGGTCGGCGAGGTCGACGGTGGCCGCGCCGTCGGCCAGGTCGGCCACCACCTTCACCGCCGTCCACGTGCCGGCGTAGCGGGAGAGGGCCACCGCGTGGAGCCCGGACGTCAGGAGCTCGGCCACCGAGGATGGCGTGAGCAGCGGGACGAGCAGGCTCTTCATGAGCTGCTCGCACGACGACGGGAGGGTCGAGGACTTGCACATCGGGTCGTCGCCCACGAGCGCCACCGCCCCGCCGAGCGGCGCCGTTCCCGAATAGTTCCCGTGCCGGATGGCGTCGGCCGCCCGGTCGAGGCCCGGGTTCTTGCCGTACCAGAAGCCGGTCACGCCGTCGTGGCGTCGACCGGGGAGCTCACCGAGCAGCTGCGTGCCGGCCACCGCGGTGGCCGCCAGCTCCTCGTTGAGGCCCGGCGTGAAGACCACCCCGGCCTCGCTGAGGAGGTCGGACCGGCGCTGCAGCTCGAGGTCGAGGCCGCCGAGCGGCGAACCCTCGTAGCCGCTCACGAACACCGCGGTGTTGAGGCCGCGCCGGCGGTCGAGCCGGCGCTGGTCGAGCGTCAATCGGACGAGGGCCTCGATACCAGAGATGAGGACGGTCCCCTGTGTGGCCGTGTACTTGTCGGTGAGGGTGACCGGCCGGAGCTCGGTGCCGCCTCCCGCGGCCGCCGGTCTCGTCGCCGTGGTGGTGGGGGGCGGAGCGGCGGGCACCTGGTCAGTCGGGTGCCACGATCGGCCGACGCAGCCGCTCGGACGCCAACTGCTCGCCGACCTCGAGCGGCGTGCGCCCGGACGCCCGGGCCTCGTCGAGCACCTGTCGGACGCGGGGACCGATGGCCATCACTGCCTCCTCCTGCCGATTGTGGTCCCAGCCGGCGAGCAGCGCATGGATGGCGATGACACCCCCCGCGTTCAGGAGGAAGTCGGGCACATAGACGACGCCCCGGTCGGCCAGCAGCTGCGCCGTGGCCCGGTCGGCCAGGATGTCGTTGGCGGCCCCGGCCACGATGGCGCACTGCAGCTCGTCCACGTTGGCCGGTCCGACCACCCGGGCCACCGCGCACGGGGCGAGGACGTCGCAGGGGCTGCCCGGGACCTTGTCAGGGTCGACCACCAGGCCGTCGACCGCCCGGGCCACCCGCTCCGCCCGTTCCATGTCGACGTCGGCCACGCCGACGAGGGCCCCGGCCGCGGCGAGTCGGGCGGCGAGCGAAGCGCCGACGTGTCCTGCCCCCTGGACGAGCACCCGGCGACCGCCGCAGCTGCCGTCGAGCGCGGCTTCGATGCCGGCGAAGACGCCGAGCGCCGTGAGCTCGGACGGGTCGACGCAGCAGATCCCTGGGGCGTAGGGCGCCATCACCTCGAGGTCCTCGACGCCCGTCCCCATGTCGATACCGGGGAGGTAGGTCCCTCCGAGGGCGCCGACGGCGCGTCCGAACGCGGCCATCACCTCGGGCCGGCGGGCGGCCAGCTCGGGTCCCGTGGGGGCCAGAATGACCGACTTGGCCCCGCCGTAGGGGAGGCCGGCCGCGGCGTTCTTGAGGGTCATGACCCGGGCCAGGCGTTGCACCTCGGCCGCGGCCGCCGCCTCGCTCGGATAGGGCCTCGCCCGCACCCCGCCGAGGGCGGGTCCGAGGGCCGTGTCGTCGATGGCCACCACGGCCCGCAGGCCCGTCGCCTCGTCCGACCACCGCAGCAGGTGCTCGCTCACGATCGTCACACAAGAATTATGGCCATCCAGGGGATTCTCTAAGCCTGATGAGGGGTCAAAGGCCCTGAGAACGCAAGAAATACGCGTGAATAGGAGTGTTCTTGCAATAAAATTGCGGGATGGCCGAGGTCGAGCTGGACCGCACCGACGAGAGGATCCTCGAGCTCCTGGCGGCCAACGCCCGCCGGAGCATGGGGGACATCGCCGAGCGGGTCTCCCTCTCGGCCTCCGCCGTGAAGCGGCGCATCGACCGCCTGGAGCGCCTCGGCGTCATCACCGGGTACACGGTGACGCTCGACCACGCCCGGACCGGCCGCCCCATCCAGGCCTTCACCGAGGTGCGCTTCGCCGGGAGCTCGGACCTCGAGGAGATCCGCCGGGTGGCCACCGACATGCCCGAGGTGGTGTCGGTCTTCACCACCGCCGGTGATCCCGACGCCCTCGTCTGGCTGCGGGTGAGGGACATGGAGCAACTCGGGCGGGCCATCGAGCGGCTGCGTCGGGGCGGGCGGGTCACCGGCACGAAGACCCTCATTGTGCTCGACACCTGGAGCCCACCGGCGGCCTGAGGGCCGGGTGTGCTCGCTCAGCGGCGGTGGCGGCGCAGCTCCCCTTCGACGTCGGACTCGGTGAGCGGGCGGCGGAAGAAGGCGTTCCAGGCGTGCAGGACGAGGCCGACGCCCCGGCCCACCTCGCCGTTCCGGCCGCGCCGTCCATGGTAGGAGGCCACGACCTCACCACCTTGATCGGAGAGGACTGTGTCGCGCTCCTACGAAACCTTGATGCTGTCTTGAGGCCACCTTGAATGTTTGTAATGAATCCATCGTTGACTCTTACTGTTGGCTGACGACCAAGTAGATGCTGTTTCCAATCAGCCAAAAGCCAAGCACCAATGACACGATGATGATTACTTGATCTGTGTTGTTGTCCAGCCACGAACGCAGACGGGCAAGGGTGGCCTGGCCCTTCGTGGGCCAGAAGCCGACGTAGATTTCCATCGTTATATAGGTTGCAGTTGCAACGAGGCAGAACAGAATGAGGGCGAGTGATGACTCCCAGGAGGAGAGTTTTGCCTCCATGATGGTGGCCACGCCTGCCGCGACAAGCCCCCATGGCTGGGTCAGAGGACCGAGGGCGATGGCGAACCAGGTCGACATGTTGTCGATCCCTGTCTGCCACCTCGGGACCTTCTTTGGCTCCTTCGGCTCACTCAACTTGCGACGCCTCCGCATGGCAATGATCACGAGCACCACACCGATGGCGATCTTCACTGCAAGTGCAGCCAGGGATGGTGCTGTGCTCGGCTTCGGAGGGTTGTTGCCCGTCACAACGAGAGTGAATGCAATGACCAGGGCTAGCGACACGAGCCAGCCGAAGATGAACGCAGCTCCTTTCCGCACTCCGTTCTTCGACGCGAGGACCAGGATGAATGCCGTAAGTGGGATCGGCTCGAGGGAGATCGCCAGGCCGATCAGCAGAAGATTAAGAACCATTGCGAGTCCCAAGGTATCGCAGCGCCTTGACAGCGCAGGCAGGCCGATAGGCCCTAAAGGTGCCCCACTTCGCGCGGGAGTGGGGCACGCGGGCTGCTCTCAGCGGCACGATTCAGGACCTCAGCCTAGAGTGCCCTCCGGCAGCTCGAGTTGCCGCCAACAGTGCCAGGAGGGCAGCCATCAAAGCTCGCCTTGGCCGATGAGCAGATCGTGATCCGCGACGTCGGCGGCCACGTCGATCACCGCATTTCCCGCGAGCAACTCGGCGACCATGTTCGCCGAGTTGCTACACCTCAGCGGTGTCGGCATTGCACTCACTGGCGATTTCGTCGATTCCGATGACGTGTTGCGCAGTCCGAGCGGAACCCCGTTCCACACGAGCACATCGCGCACCAAGCGACCAACCGAGAGAGTGGCCCTGGTCGCAGGAATCTCGACCCGTGGGCCAGAATCGAAGTCACCCTCGATGCGGCTACCAGCTGGCCGTCGGAGGAGGTCGTCGAGACCGACCGATCCTGCGCCAGTCATCGCCGACCTGACCTCAGCGCCGGTCCCTGCGATCGTCCCGCCGATCGCCCCGATCGTCCCGGCGATCCTCCCGCCGGTCACGGCGACGGCCCACTCCGTGTGCGACGACGGCAGCCGTTCCCGCCACGGCCGCCGTTCGCACGACAGGTCCCCCGATGACGCCGCGCCGACCCATTCGTCCTCGTCCAAGTGGCATGTCAGTCTCCCTTCTCGTCGGCCTCGAGCGAGGCCAAGATGGCCTGAATCGGAATGCGCCCGTTGGCGATGAGCTGACCACCGGCGCGGCGGGCGGCAGAGGCGAACGGTGCGGCCCAAGCGTTCTCCCACACCAGGACCCCGGCGGTCGTCCCTGGCTCCATCGCCACAGCTAGGTCGGCGACGTCGTCCGCCGCCAGCAGATCGGCCAATTGCGTCTCGGCGGTCCGGAGCTCGTCGACGTCTTCGAGGTCCTCGATCTCAAGCGCCTCGATGTTCCCGTCGGCGTCCTTGGCGAGGACAAGTAGATCCAAGATCCGGATCGTGCCGTTGTCGACGAGCTTCGCGAGCTCCTCGGCCATCTCGCCGGTGAAGTGCGAGACCCCTGGGGGGAACTCGACCACCAGGTAGTCGACCGGCCCGAGTTCGTCGATGTCAGTCTCTGGCATTGGTGATCACCTTTCGCTCCCGCGGGTGTGCCGCCTGGTCCAACTTCTACATCTGTAGCCAGTGAATCAGCCGGCACGGCCATTCCCTAGGGGCGAAGGTCCCGACCGGTGCGGGTTCCGTCAGCGGGTGTGTCGCGCTGGGTCCGGTGGCGACGGCCACGGCGTCGCGCCCATCCGGCGGGCCGAACGCAATTCCTCACTGCGCAGCGTGGCAAGGGGAATGGCCTCCAGGTCACCCGCTGCCACGAGATAGTCCTCGAAGAGGCGCCATCCGAGGCCCAAAGCGACGATCTGTGCGGCCCTCAGGCGCGCTGCATCGGGATCGAGCCCGTAGCCCACCTCGAGCGTCGTTGCAATGCTGCGAACCGGATTGAACCCTGGTCGACCGACGAGTTCCCCTGAGATGGCCAGGGCACCGGCGATCCGGGCCCATCGGCCCGCGACGGTGTCGGTGCCGTGACCTTGCCCAGATAGGGGATCTGCAATGACATCCTCCGCGAGTTGGTCCGAAAGGTCCTCGAACACGGCCGACACCAGCTGCGCCCGGTTCCCGATGTAGCGCCGGATCTGCGAGAGGTCCACGTCCGCTTCGGCCGCGATGTCACGTAACGACACGGCGTCGATCCCACGGGTGGCGAATAGGAGAGCTGCAGCGTCGAACACGGCGCGCCGGACCTGATCAGGACCAACCGGGGATCCGGGTGCTCTTCGCGGTCCCCGGTTCTTCGTTGCAGGGCGCTGGGACGGGTCCGAGACCTGACGAGGGATGCCGGAGTCTGAGGTTGGGGTTGTCCTGGTGCTCGACCGCGACGACTTTGAGTTCCTCACGCTGCAATTGAGCCACAAGCTGACCGTGCCCGGGAGAAGAAGGTCACAAGGCCCCCGTTCTCGCAGCAGCGTGTCGGGGCGTCGTCACGACAGACCGATCTCGTCCACCGGCCCACCCAAGCGATTTGACTCGGGGGGACCTATGGCCCTACTGCCCGAAGCGCGTCCGCGCGAGTGTAGAAATTCCACAGACTTGGCCAACCATGATCGACCACGGTGGCCCTGCACAACGGCGCAAGGAGGAGTGATGATCCTCGCCAGCTATCAATACCCGATTCTCGATTTCTTCCTGACGATGCTGTATTTCTTCCTCTTCGTCATCTGGATCTGGCTCCTGATCACGGTGTTCGTCGACATCTTCCGCAGCCACGACATGGGCGGTTGGGCCAAGGCGCTGTGGGTGATCTTCGTCATCATTCTCCCCTTCCTCGGAGTCTTCGTGTACCTGATCGCCCGCGGCGGCAAGATGCACGAGCGGGCGGCCCAAGAGGCAGCCCAGCAGCAGAAGGCCTTCGACGAGTACGTCAAGGAGACGGCAGGCACCGGCGCCAGCACGGCCGACGAGGTCTCCAAGCTGGCCGACCTCAAGTCCCGAGGTGTCATCACCGACGCCGAGTTTGAGACCCAGAAGGCCAAGATCCTGGCCACCTGATCAAGGAGCTGTACATGTCCAAGACGTTCAACGGCAGCATCGCCCTCGACATCCGAGACTCGGAACCCGACTGGAGCCCGTATCTGCCGCCGAAGGCCCCGGAAGGGGCGCCGAACGTGCTCATTGTGGCGTGGGATGACCTGGGCTACGCCGCGATGGACTCTTACGGCGGGCCTGTCTCGTGTCCGAACATGGCCCGCATCGCGGAGAGGGGCGTAAGGTTCGCCAACTTCCATACCACCGCACTGTGCTCGCCCACCCGAGCGTCGCTGCTCACCGGCCGCAACGCCACATCGAACGGCATGGCGACCATCGCCGAGTTCTCCGCAGGGTTCCCCGGCATCTCGACGCGCATACCTTTCGAGAACGGCTTCATCTCCGAGGTCCTCGCCGAGCAGGGCTACAACACGTACTGCGTGGGCAAGTGGCACCTGACCCCGGGTGAGGAGTGCAACACGGCCGCGTTCAAGGGGAGGTGGCCGCTCGGTCGGGGCTTCGAGCGGTTCTACGGCTGGCTCGGCGGAGAAACCAACTCCTGGTACCCGGATCTCGTGGAGGACAACCGCCAGGTCGAGCCTCCGGGTCGGCCCGAGGACGGCTATCACCTCGCCGACGACCTGTCGGACAAGGCGATCGGTTTCATCCGTGACGCCAAGGTCATCGATCCGGACAAGCCGTTCTTCATGTACTTCGCGCCGCAGGCCGGCCACGCGCCCCACCACGTGCCGAGCGAGTGGGCCGACCGCTACAAGGGCGTCTTCGACCAAGGGTACGAGGCCATCCGGACCGGGATCCTTGAGCGCCAGATCGAGTTGGGGCTGCTGCCAGAGGGGACCGAGCTCTCACCTATCAACCCGCACGGTGAGCCCGGTCGCACTGGTCCCGACGGCCAGCCGTGGCCTCTCCTCGACACGGTCAGGCCATGGGAGTCACTGAGCGACGACGAGCGCAGGCTCTTCGTCCGCATGGCCGAAGTCTTCGCCGGCTACATCTCGTACTACGACGACCAGTTCGGTCGGATCCTCGATTATCTCGAGGAGTCCGACCAGCTCGACAACACGCTCATCGTAGTGATCTCCGACAACGGCGCCAGCGGCGAAGGTGGACCGAACGGCAGCTTCAACGAGTGGCGGTTCTTCAACGGTGTGCCCGACACCACCGAAGGGACCCTGCCCCACATCGACGAGCTCGGCACCCCCCAGTCCTACAACCACTACAACACCGGCTGGGCCTGGGCCCTCGACACACCGTTCCCGTACTGGAAGCGGTGGGCGGGCGCTGAGGGTGGTGTGTCGGACATGTGCATCGTGTCGTGGCCGGCTCGCATCGGAGCCAGCGCCGATCCGCGCCAGCAATACGTCCACGTGGTCGACGTGGTGCCGACCCTGTACGACCTGTTGGGTATCGAACCCCCGGAGGTCATCAAGGGATACCTGCAGAGCCCCATCGAAGGCGAGAGCTTCGCCGCCTCGCTGAAAGATGCCGCCGCGCCCGGTCGAAGCACGCAGTTCTACTCGATGCTCGGGCAGCGATCTCTCTATCATGACGGCTGGCTCGCGTCGACGCTCCACCCACCGATCAGCGGTTGGGGCAACTTCGAACACGACGAATGGGAGCTGTACCACCTGGCTGAGGATCGGGCGCAACTGCACAATCTGGCTGCGAGCGAACTCGGGCGCCTCCAGTCGATGAAGGACCTGTGGTTCTACTACGCCGGCATCTACAAGGGACTGCCTCTCGACGACCGTGCCGCCATCGAGCAGATCCTGGCCGAACGGCCCCTCGGGGGCCCGCTGCGGGCCCAGTACACCTACTACCCGAACGCCGCCGACGTACCCGAATCGGCCGGTGTCGCCATCGGCGGCCGCTCTTACACCATCGCGGCCGGCGTGACTCTGGACTCGGCCGACGCCGAGGGCGTGCTCTTCGCCCACGGAGGCGTGGCCGGCGGCCACAGCCTGTACGTCAAGGACCAGCACCTTCACTACGCCTTCAACTGGGTCGGCACGGTCCTGCAGACCGTCAGCTCAGCGGGCCAACTCGCGCCCGGCCCCCACGTCGTCACGGCAGAGTTCACAGCCACCGGTCGCAGCGAGCGTGCCGACATGCCCGGCGCGGCGGGCACGCTCACGCTGTTCGTGGACGACGAGGCGGTCGGCTCGGACCAGATCGTGACCCAACCTGGCGCATTCTGCCTCATCGGCGACGGTATCTGCGTGGGACGTGATAGCGCATCGCCGGTGACCCCTGACTACGCGGACCGCGGCACGTTCCCATTCACGGGCGGCACCATCGACAAGGTTGTGATCGACGTCTCAGGCGACCGCTACATCGATCATGAGGCCCAGGTTCGCGCCTGGTTCTCCATCGACTGAAGTTCTTCAAAGGAGTCGTCGTGGGCGCCGGGATCTCAGAAGTACTGACGTATGCTGTTGGCGTCGCCATCAGCCCGGTGCCGATCATCGCGGTGATCCTGATGCTCTTCTCAGCACGGGCCAAGGTCAACGGCCCGATGTTCCTGATGGGGTGGGTGGTCGCGCTCGGTGTGATAAGCGGGGTCGCCTATGCGGCGTCCGACGCCGCCGGGGCCGCTACCAGTAGCACCGCTATCAATACCATCTCGTGGGGCCAAATCGTCCTCGGGGTGCTCCTGCTCCTCCTGGCCGGCCGCACCTGGCAGAAGCGCCCGGCGCCCGGCGCCGAGCCCAAAGGGCCGAAGTGGATGGCTGGTATCGATACCCTCACGCCTCTGAAGGCGCTTGGCCTCGGTCTCCTGCTGGCCGGGCTCAACCCGAAGAACCTATTGCTCACTCTCGGCGCGGCCGCGGGTCTGGCCGAGCTCGGACTGACCTCAACCGAGGCGCTCGTCTCGCTGATCGTGTTCGTGGTTGTCGGCAGCCTCACCATCGCAGGACCGGTCATCTACTACCTCGTTGGCGGCAGCCGCGCCGAAACCGCCCTCCAGTCGCTGAGGGAGTGGCTGGCGGTACACAACGCTGCCATCATGACCGTGCTGTTCCTTGTGTTTGGCGTGAGTCTGATCTCCAAGGGCATCCCACCGCTCACCGTCTGAGCAAGGGTTCAGGACCGACCCGCCTATCCCCTATGCCTTCCGATCATCCATCGTTACCGGTGAGAGTTCGTGTTCCGCGCGATCACGGATTGCGCCATGCGTTGCTACTCGAGGGCAAGACTCCAAGCCACTGATCGGAGTTCGGCGACCCCGGCTCTGGGGCCGCGGCCAGGTTCACGAGGTCCTCCGCCGCGTCCTCCTTGCGTCAGTGCCGTACGGGGCGCCCCCCCAACGGTCAGCTCAACGACGTCGAAAGGGGGGGCCCGAGGGACCCCGCCACGTCTGGTCGTGGCTGCCACCCCTCCGCCCCGTGCCCCCTCCCTCCCCGGTTCCGGGTGGCCGCGGCGGGCGGGGTAGGTGCGGCACTTCCGCGGCCATAACCCTTATCCCGTGGCCGGCGCGGTGAGAGCGCCCCAGGGCAGAGCGCCCCAGGCAGGACTCGAACCTGCGCACCCGGCTCCGGAGGCCGGTGCTCTATCCGCTGAGCTACTGGGGCCCGAGCGAGGACCGATGGTAGTCCTCATCGCCGACGACCCGGTCGGTGTCACGGGCGCAAGCCGCGGCCGGCCGGGAGAGGTCCCGATATCCTGCGCTGTGGCCGCGATTCGAGATGGCGCGCGCGCTGCGTCGTCCGGTGACGGGCCCGCGACGGAGCCGAGCAGCGCGCCGCTCGAGCGGCGGCTCCTCCCGCTCACGGCCGAGGTCGCGGCGGACGGACGGCTCTTCGTCGGCGGTGTCGACGTGTGCGCGCTGGCCGAGGAGACGGGCACCCCGGTCTTCGTCTACGACGAGGAGCATCTCCGCACGAAGTGCCGGGAAGCGGTCGAGGCGTGGGGCGACGGCGTGGCCTACGCCACGAAGGCCTTCTTGTGCCGGGCGATGGCCAGCCTCGCCGCAGCAGAGGGGATGTGGCTCGACGTGTCGACCGGCGGCGAGCTGCACGTGGCGCTCGCCGCTGGCGCCGAGCCGGCCCGGCTCGTGCTCCATGGCAACAACAAGTCGGTGCGGGAGCTCACGAGCGCCCTCGAGGTCGGTGTCGGGCGCATCGTCGTGGACTCCTTCGACGAAATCGACCGACTGGAGACCCTTACCGCCGGGTCGGCCCGGCGGCCGGCCGTGCTCATCCGGGTGACGCCCGGGGTCGAGGCCCACACCCACGAGTTCGTGCGCACCGGGCAGGAGGACACGAAGTTCGGCTTCTCCATCGCCTCCGGGGCGGCGGAGGCCGCGGTGGAGCGGTTGCGCCGGTTGCCCGGCGTGGTGCTGGTCGGCCTGCACGCCCACATCGGCAGCCAGGTGTTCGAGGTCTCGTCGTTCGAGCAGGCGGTCGAGATCCTGGCCGAGTTCTTCGTGCCGCTCGAGCTGCCCGAGCTCAACGTCGGCGGTGGTCTCGGCGTCGCCTACGTGAACGGCGAGCGGTCGCCGAGCCTCGGTGAGTGGGCGCACGCCACCCGGGCCGCCTGCGCGGCCGCCGGTGTGCACCCCGGCGTGCGGGTGACGGCCGAGCCCGGCCGGGCCATCGTGGCGGCCGCCGCGCTCACCGTGTACCGGGTCGGGGTCGTGAAGGAGCTGCCGGGCATCCGCACGTACGTGGCCGTCGACGGCGGGATGAGCGACAACCCTCGTCCCGTCCTCTACGGCAGCGGCTACGAGGCGTTCCTCCCGGCGCGCACCGACGCTCCCAGGCCGACGGCCGTCCGGGTGGTGGGCAAGCACTGCGAGACGGGCGACGTCCTCGTGGCCGATGCCCGGGTGCCCGAGGGCCTCGCCGTGGGCGAACTCCTGGCCACGCCGGTGACGGGTGCCTACGGCTACTCGATGGCCTCCAATTACAACAAGGTGCCCCGTCCCCCGGTCGTTTTCGTGGCTGAGGGCGAGGCCCGAGTCGTCGTCCGGGGCGAGACGCTCGACGATCTGCTCCGACTGGACACCTGACGCCACGGAGGCCCGCCGGGCCGTTGGTAGCGTTGCAAGGTGACCGGCACGTCCTCCGAACGGGCTCCTGTGCGCGTGGCCGTGCTCGGCTGCGGCCACGTGGGGCGGGCCCTCGTCGAGCTCCTGACCGAGCCGGCCCGGGCCGAGGAGATCACGCTCCGGTCCGGCGTGGCCTTCGAGGTCGTCGGCATCGCGGTGCGCGACCTGGCCCGTCAGCGCTCCGAGGCGCCGTGGTTCCCGCACCGCGTCCTGACCGACGACGCCAAGGGGCTGGTCGAGCGGGACGACGTCGACGTGGTGGTCGAGCTCATCGGGGGCCTCGATCCGGCCCGCGACCTCGTCGAGGCGGCGCTCCGGGCCGGCCGGCCCGTGGTGACGGCCAACAAGGTGCTGCTCGCCGCGGCCGGACGGGAGCTCGGCGAGCTGGCCGAGGCCAACGGGGTGGACCTGCTCTACGAGGCCTCGGTGGCCGGAGCCATCCCGGTCATCCGCCCGCTCCGCGAGTCGCTCGCCGGCGAGCGCATCGTCCGGGTGATGGGCATCGTCAACGGGACGACCAACTTCATCCTCTCCCGCATGTCCGAGGACGGCATCGACTACGCCGACGCGCTGGCCGAGGCCCAACGGCTCGGCCTGGCCGAGGCCGACCCGGCGGCCGACGTCGAGGGGCTCGACGCGGCGGCGAAAGCGGCGATCCTCGCCGGGCTGGCCTTCGGGTGCGACGTCGTGGCCGCCGACGTGCACCACGAGGGCATCACCGGGGTGCGGGCGATCGACGTGACCTTCGCCGCCCGCATGGGCTACGCCATCAAGCTCCTGGCCGTGGCCGAGCTGCTTGACGGCCCGGCCGGGGAGGAGGTGTCGGTCCGGGTGCACCCGACGATGATCGGGACGTCCCACCCCCTCGCCACCGTCGGCGGCGCCTTCAACGCGGTGTTCGTCGAGGGCGAGATCTCGGGCGAGCTCATGCTCTACGGCCACGGGGCCGGCGGCCGACCGACCGCCGGGGCGGTCCTCGGCGACCTGATCGACGCAGCCCGGCACCGCCACGACGGCACCGCGGCCCCTCCGCCCTCACGGCGGGTCCCGGTGCGCTTCGCCCCCGTGGAGGACCTGCGCTCGGCCTTCTATCTCAACGTCGACGTCGTCGACCGGGCCGGCGTCCTCGCCGCGGTGGCCGGTGTCTTCGGCAACCACGGCGTCTCCATCCGCTCGATGGAGCAGGTGGGGCTGGGCGACGAGGCCGAGGCCCGCCTCGTCTTCTTGACCCACGAGGCCCGTCAGGGCGACGTCGCCGCCACCATCGACGACCTCCGCCACCTCCCCGAGGTGCACCGGGTGGGTGCGGTGCTGCGGGTCATGGGACCCGACTTCCAACCGGGCTACCCGGAGGCGGAGGCCTGACATGGCAGCCTGGCGGGGAGTGGTCGAGGAGTACCGGGACTTCCTCCCCGTCGACGACGACACGCCGGTGGTCACCCTCCTGGAAGGCGGCACCCCGCTCGTCCCCGCGCCCCGCCTCTCCGAGCGGGTGGGCGCCGACGTCCACCTGAAAGTCGAAGGGGCCAACCCCACCGGGTCGTTCAAGGACCGGGGGATGACCATGGCCATCTCGAAGGCGGTGGAGGAAGGGGCCAAGGCCGTCGTCTGCGCGTCGACCGGCAACACGTCGGCCTCGGCCGCGGCCTACGCCGCCCGGGCCGGGCTGCGCTGCATCGTCCTCATCCCCGAGGGCCACATCGCCCTCGGCAAGCTGGCCCAGGCACTCATCCACGGCGCCCGGGTCCTCCAGCTGCGGGGCAACTTCGACGAGGCCCTCACGATCGTGCGGGAGCTGCCGAACCGGGCCCCGGTGACCGTCGTCAACTCGGTGAACCCCCTCCGTATCGAGGGGCAGAAGACCGGGGCCTTCGAGATCGTCGACGCCCTGGGGGACGCCCCGGAGGTCCACTGCATCCCGGTGGGCAACGCCGGGAATATCACGGCCTACTGGCGGGGTTATTGCGAGTACAAGGGGGCAGGGAGGGCATCGCGCCTGCCCCGGATGCTCGGCTTCCAGGCCGAGGGGGCTGCGCCCATCGTGCTCGGCCACCCGGTCGAGGACCCCGAGACCGTGGCCACCGCCATCCGCATCGGCAACCCGGCCAGCTGGTACGCGGCCACCGCCGCGGCGAGCGAGTCGGGGGGTTCGATCACGGCGGTGAGCGACGAGGAGATCCTCGCCGCCTACCGGTTCTTGGCCGAGGAGGAGTCGGTGTTCTGCGAGGCGGCCTCGGCGGCCTCCGTGGCCGGGCTCCTCCGCCAGGGCGTGCCCCCCGGCGCCACCGTCGTCTGCGTGCTGACCGGGCACGGTCTGAAGGACCCGGACCTCGCCATCAGTCAGATCTCGGTGCCCACCGTGGTGGAGCCCGAGCTCGACGCCATCCTGGCCGAGCTGGGTTTCTAGGGCGCGCGGTACTCCGCTGGCCGGGCCCTATACTGTTGCTCAGGCGATTGCGAACAGCTATCGTGATGACATCCCACCAGCGCCGCGGAGTCTGACGCGGACACCCCTCCGGTCCCATCTGGAGCCGTTGCCGGTGGTGATGGGGGCAGGCGGCTAGGCGCCCGTCCGGCTCTCATCCCCGTTTTTTCCGCACTGTTCGTGGTCCCGAACCACCACCACTGCGGTCCTTGAAGAATCCTTGAAGAAGAGGAGGCCGATGACTGCCGAACAGCAGCTCGAACGGTCAGTGCTCGAGGGCAAGGAGCGAGAAGAGCTCCATGCCATCGCCCAGGCGATGTCGCTCAAGACGACGACGCGGACCAAAAAGGCCGACATCATCGATCAGATCCTGGAGGCCACCGGGGTGATCACCCCCGAGGCCGACACGAAGTCCGCCAACGGCAAGGCCGCGGTGGAGCCCGAGACCAACGGGTCGGTCGATGCGGCCAGCACGAACGGCGCGGCCAGCGCCGAGGCGAACGACCCCCAGCCGGCGTCGAACCCGGGCGGCCAGGTGGCCACCCAGCAGGGCTCGGCGCGCCAGCGCCACAACAACGGCCAGGGTCAGGTCGACGCCGGCAACCGGCGCAGCCGTCGGCGGCGCGGCCGGGACCGCGGCACCGAGCGCGGCGGCGACCGCGAGCTCCAGGGCGGAGCCAACCAGGAGTCGGCCTACCAAGGTGAGCTCGTCGAGGTGCGAGGTTTGCTCGACCTGCGCGACGAGGGCTACGGGTTCCTCCGCTGCGACGGGTACCTCCCCTCCAGCAAGGACGTGTACGTCTCGATCAGCCAGGCCCGGCGTTTCGCCCTCCGGCGGGGCGACCACATCGAAGGCGCGTGCCGTCCGGCGTCGAACAACGAGAAGTACCCGGCGCTCCTGCGGATCGACACCGTCTCGGGGCTCGATCCCGAGGAGGCCCGGGACCGCCCGCGGTTCGAGGACCTGACGCCGCTCTTCCCCGACTCGAAGCTCCGGCTCGAGGAGATGGGCGACAAGGAGAACCTCACCTCCCGCATCGTCGACCTGCTGTCGCCGATCGGCAAGGGCCAGCGAGGCCTGATCGTCTCGCCGCCCAAGGCGGGCAAGACGGCCATCATGAAGCAGATCGCCCACTCCATCGAGATGAACAACCCCGAGGTGCACCTCATGGTGCTGCTCGTCGACGAGCGCCCCGAAGAGGTCACGGACATGCGCCGGTCGGTGAACGGCGAAGTCGTCGCCTCGACGTTCGACCGGCCGTCCGACGAGCACACCACGGTGGCCGAGCTGGCCATCGAGCGGGCCAAGCGCCTCGTCGAGCTGGGTCGCGACGTGGTCATCCTCCTCGACGGCATCACCCGCCTGGCCCGGGCCTACAACCTGGCCCAGCCGGCCACCGGGCGGATCATGTCCGGTGGTGTCGACTCGGGTGCCCTCTACCCGCCGAAGAAGTTCTTCGGCGCCGCCCGCAACATCGAAGAGGGCGGCTCGCTCACGATCCTGGCGACCGCCCTCGTCGAGACCGGCTCCAAGATGGACGAGGTCATCTTCGAGGAGTTCAAGGGCACCGGCAACATGGAGCTGCGCCTCGACCGCCGTCTGGCCGAGCGCCGGCTCTACCCGTCGATCGACGTGAACGCCAGCTCGACCCGGCACGAGGAGCTCCTCTTCGACCGGGGCCAGCTCCAGCAGGTCTGGAAGCTGCGCCGGGTGCTGAACGCCCTCGCCAGCGAGGGGAACGCCGCGGCGGGCCTCGAGCTCTTGATGGACAAGATCCGCACCACGAAGAGCAACGACGAGTTCCTGGCCGAGATCGCCAAGGGCCCCACGCCCAACGGCTGAGGCGGGGAATAACCTGGGCCCGCCGGTCCTTCTACCGGCTGGAGCGGGCACGAGAACACGAGCGAACCTGGAGCAACCATGAAGTCCGAGATCCACCCCGAGTACCACGTGGCGCAGGTGCGCTGCTCGTGCGGCAACACCTTCACCACCCGCTCCACCAAGGCCGAGCTCCACGTGGAGCTGTGCAACGAGTGCCACCCCTTCTTCACCGGCAAGCAGAAGCTGGTCGACTCCGGTGGCCGGGTCGAGCGCTTCCAGCGCCGCTACGGCGCCCGGACCGCCAAGAAGACGGCCAAGCGCTGACCCTCCCGGGACGGCCGGGTCCGGCCGCGCCCGTGCCGTCGTCTCGTAGCCTTTGATCGTGCTCGACGACCGGCTGCGCGCGCTCGAAAAGGAATACGAGGCCGTCCAGGCCGAGCTCGCCGACCCGGCGACGAGTGCCGACATGACCCGCCTCCGGGAGCTGTCCCAGCGCCAGAAGGAGCTGGGTGAGGTCGTCGGGACCTGGCGGGACCTGCAGCAGGCCCGGGCCGACCTGGAGGCCGCCCGCGAGCTCCTGACCGATGCCGACGGCGACGAGCGGGAGCTGGCCCGGGCCGAGGTCGAGACGGCCGAGGCGGCCATCGGGGGCCTGACCACGAGGCTCACCACGCTGCTCCTCCCGAAGGACCCCAACGACGGGCGCAACGTGATCCTCGAGATCCGCGGCGCCGAAGGGGGCGAGGAGGCCAACCTCTTCGCCCGGGACCTCTTCGACATGTACCTGCGCTACGCGGCCCGCAGGGGCTGGAAGAGCGAGGTGCTCTCGGAGAGCGCGTCCGAGCGGGAAGGCCTGAACGAGGGGGTCATCCTCGTGAAGGGCCGTGACGCCTGGTCCCGCCTGGAGCACGAGGGCGGGCCGCACCGTGTGCAGCGGGTGCCGGTCACCGAGACCAAGGGCCGGGTGCACACCTCGTCGGCCACGGTCACGGTGCTGCCCGAGGCCGAGGAGGTCGACGTGGCCATCGACCCGGCCGACCTGAAGATCGACGTCTACCGGTCGACCGGTCCCGGTGGTCAGTCGGTCAACACGACCGACTCGGCGGTGCGCATCACCCACCTCCCGACCGGCATCGTCGTGGCCATGCAGGACGAGAAGAGCCAGATCCAGAACCGGGCCAAGGCCATGGTCGTGCTGCGCTCCCGCCTGCTGCGGGCCGAGCAGGAACGCCGAGAGGCCGAGCTGGCGGTCCGCCGCAAGAGCCAGGTGGGCGGGGGCGGACGGTCGGAGAAGATCCGCACCTACAACTTCAAGGAGAACCGGGTGACCGACCACCGGGTGAACCTCACGCTGCACAAGCTGGACCAGGTGCTCGCGGGCGACCTCGACGAGTTGACCGACGCCCTCATGGCCGACAAACGGGCGAGGCAGCTGGCCGGGGAGGAGGAGGCGGTGTGAGCGCGCCGTCGACACTGTCGGCGGCCACCACCCGCCGGGACCTCGAAGCGGCGCTGGCCGACGAGCTCGGCTCGCCGAGCGAGGCCCGCTGGTTGACCGAGGAGGTGCTCGGACCGTCCCGCCGGCCCGGCCAGGCCGGCCCGGCGCTGTCGGCCGCCGCGCTCAGCACCCTCGCCGACCTCGCGGCTCGCCGTCGGGCCGGCGAGCCGCTGCAGTACGTCCTCGGCCACTGGGCCTTCCGCACCCTCGAGCTCGACGTCGACCCGAGGGTGCTCATCCCTCGTCCGGAGACCGAACAGCTGGTCGACGTGGCTCTCGGCGTGCTGGCCGAGGTGGCGGGGGAGCGGCCCGATCCCTTGGTCGTCGACCTCGGCACGGGGTCCGGAGCCATCGCCCTCGCGGTGGCCGTCGAAGCGCTGCCCGAGCGGCCCCAGCTCCGGGTGTGGGCGGGTGACGTCTCGCCTGGCGCCCTCGCGGTGGCCGAGCGCAACCGGGAGCTCGTCGGCGCCCGTCACCCGGGGGCCGCCGAACGGGTCGTGCTGCGGTCCGGCGACTGGTGGCGGGCCCTCCCCGAGGGGCTCCGCGGCCGGGTGGACCTCGGTCTGGCCAACCCGCCCTACGTGGCGGTCGACGAGTGGGACGCGCTCGACCGCGAGGTCCGGCGCGAGCCGCGACTGGCCCTCGTGGCCGAGACGGCCAGCGACGGCACGCCCGGGATGGCCGCGGTCGAGGCGGTCGTCGCCGGTGCGGTCGACTGGCTGGCCCCCGGCGGCGCGCTCGTCGTCGAGCTCGCGCCGGACCAGGCCGGACCGGCGAGCGCACTGGCCCGTCGCGCCGGCTTCGCCGCGGTGGACGTGCGCCCCGACCTCGCCGGTCGGCCGCGGGTCCTCGTGGCCCGCCGATCCCCGACGTGAGTGGCGAGAGCTGCCGCCTCGTCACCTTCGAGGACAGCGACGTCGTGGTGGCGGCCCTGGCCGCCGGGTCCGTCGTCGCCGTCCCGACCGACACCGTCTACGGCCTGGCCGCCCGCCCCGACCACCCGGCCGCCGTCGCCGCGGTCTTCGACGCCAAGCACCGACCACCCGAGCTGGCCCTCCCCGTGCTCGTGGCCGACGAGTCCCAGCTCGACGGGGTCGTCGTCGCCTGGCCGCCCGTCGCCCATCGCCTGGCCGAGCGTCTCTGGCCCGGGGGCCTGACCGTGGTCGTCACCGCTCGGCCGGCGCTGGCCCGGCTCCTCGGCGGGGACGGTCGCACGATCGGTGTCCGCCTGCCTGATCACGAGGAGCTGCGCGGGCTGCTCCGCCGGACCGGGCCGTTGGCTGTCACGAGCGCCAACCGCCACGGGGTGCCGCCCTGCACGACCGCCGAAGCGGTCCGTCTCGCCTTCGCCGACGAACCGGTGGACCTCGTCGTCGACGGGGGCACCTGTGACGGCGCCCCGTCGACCGTCGTCGACGTGACCGTCGACCCGCCGCGGCTCGTCCGCGAGGGAGCACTCCCGTGGACGCGCATCCTCGGAGCGTGCGCTTGAGGCGGCTCAGATGAGGTGCACGACGCCCTCGGCGTCGAGGGTCGCCGGCCGCCCACAGCCCTCGCTCGTCACGAGCGTCTCGAGCTCCCCGGGGTCGCGCACGTTGCCCCAGGCCCGGACGTCGTCCGCCGTGCGGGCCACCACGATGCCCAGCTCGGGTACGCCGTCTCGGTCGTAGGTGACGGTGTAGCTCTCGATCCGCACCGGCCCGGTGGCCTCGGCGTCCCAACGCCGCTTCGGCCGCGCGTCCACTTCGGCCTGCACGTCCTCCCAGCGGTAGCCGCCGCGGCCCTCGTCGACCGGCGGCCGCGAGGCGTAGAGGCCGATCGCGTGTTTCGTGGCGTACCAGCCGAGGGCGGTGACGAGCCCCACCGCCCCGGGCATCGCTCGGAGCCGCTCGACCATGGTAGCGATGCTGTGCGACACGTAGTTGTTCCCGGGGCCTCCGGCGAAGGTGAGCCCGCCGGTCACGGTGAGCGGGCGCGAGGGATCGTCCACGGGGAGGCCGAGCTCGGTCGCGCCGATGCGCACGACCGAGGGGAAGCAGGAGTAGAGGTCGACTGCCCCGACGTCGTCGACGCCCACGCCGGCGAGCTCGAACGTCCGCCGGCCGGCCAGTCGGATGGCCGGCGACGAGTGCAGGTCGGCCCGCTCCGAGAGGAACCAGTGGTCGTTGGCGTCGGCCCCGGCCAGCGGGAAGACCCACCGTTCGGGGGCCACGCCCGCCGAGCGGGCCGCCTCGACTGAGCAGCAGATGAAGGCGGCCGCCTGGTCGACCTGGAGGTTGGCCGTGCAGAGCTTCGTGTAGGGGAAGGCCACCGGCCGGTTCTTCGGGCTGGGCGTGACGAGCTCGTCGGCGCTGAAGGCGGTCGGCAACCAGGCGTAGGGGTTGGTCGCCGCCACCTCGGAGAACGAGGCCCACAGCCGGCCGAGCCGCTGCCGGTGGTCCTCGAGCGACCACCCCGCGGCGTGCCGGAGGGCGTTCTCGAAGAGGGGGTACGCCTGCACCGGCAGGTGGAGGCCCCGGGCCGTCTCGAGGTCGGTGGCCGGCGGGTGGTCGACGCCGAAGCTCTCGGGCAACGTGGTGTCGGCGGGCTGCTCGGCGAAGGTCGGCCGTTCGGAACCGCTGCGGCGGCGGCCGGTGAGCGTGTAGACCCGCTCGGCCCCGGTCACCGCCACGACCTCGTGCTCGCCCCGGGCGATGGCGCCCGCCGCCGCGCTCATGAGCGACTGGGGCGCGTTGCCGCCGGTCGTCGAGAGGACGAGCTCGGCGGGGTCGAGGCCCAGCCGCTGGGCCACGCCGAGGGGCGGGTTGGGCGGTCGCCAGGAGAGGGAAGAGACGACGGCCAGGCGGCCGACCCGCTCGAGCAGGGCCGGGTGGCCGCAGTCCTCGGCCGCCGCCCGGAGGACCGCGGCCATCATCTCGACGGGCTCCGGGCCGCCCGCCCCGTCGTGACCCGGGCGTTCGGTCAGCTGTCCGACGCCCACGACCACGGGGGTGCGGGGATCGAGGCCCATCGGGGGCGCAGCGTACCGGCGGGGCGGGAGGCCCTCTCCCGTGGGTCCTCGCCCGAGGTCGTACACTTCGGCCCATGGCGTCCGAGGCAGACCCCCCGTTCGCCGGCTGGCTGGCCGAGGACCCCGAGGTGGCGGCCCTGGTCGGCGAGGAGCTCGACCGGCAGAGCACCACGCTGCAGCTGATCGCCTCGGAGAACTTCTGCTCGCCGGCGGTCCTCGCGGCCACCGGGTCGGTCCTCACGAACAAGTACGCCGAGGGCTACCCCGGGCGCCGCTACTACGGCGGGAACCGGGTCATCGACGAGGTGGAGGACCTGGCCCGCCGCCGGGCGACCGCCCTCTTCGGGGCCGAGCACGCCAACGTCCAACCCCACGCCGGGGCTTCGGCCAACCTCGCCGCCTACCAGGCCCTGCTGCAACCGGGCGACACCGTGCTCGCCATGCGGCTCGACCACGGCGGCCACCTCACCCACGGCTCGCCGGCCTCCATCACGAGCAAGATCTGGCGCTTCGTCGCCTACGGGGTCACCCCCGCCGCCGAGGACCCCGAGCGCCCGGGCGAGGTCATCGACTTCGACCAGGTGGCCGACCTGGCCAAGACCGAGAAGCCCAAGCTCATCGTGGCCGGCTCCACCGCCTACTCCCGGGTGATCGACCCGATCCCGTTCAAGGAGATCGCCGACTCGGTCGGCGCCCGCTTCCTCTTCGACGCCGCCCACCCGGCCGGCCTGATCGCCGGCGGCGTCCACCCGAGCCCGGTCGGCGTGGCCGACGTGGTGACGTTCACCACCCACAAGACGCTCCGCGGCCCGCGCGGTGCCGCCATCCTCTGCGGTGAGGAGCTGGCCAAGAAGATCGACAGCTCGGTCTTCCCGGGGCTCCAGGGCGGTCCGCTGGAGCACGTCATCGCGGCCAAGGCGGTGGCCTTCGCCGAGGCCGCCCGCCCGGCCTTCGCCGACTACGCGGCGCAGGTGGTGGCCAACGCCCGGGCCTTCGCCGAGGCCCTGCGGGCGGAGGGGTTCCGTCTCGTCTCGGGGGGCACGGACAACCACATGGTCCTCGTGGACCTGCGACCCTTCGACGCCGAGCTCACCGGCAAGGAGGCCCAGGAGGTGCTGGACCGGGCCGGGATCACGTGCAACCGCAACACGATCCCCGACGACCCCCGCCCGCCGTTCGTGACCTCGGGCCTCCGGCTCGGGAGCCCCGCCGAGACCACCGCCGGCATGGGTCCGGCCGAGATGGCCACCGTGGCCGAGCTGCTCGGCACGACGCTGCGGCGTCGGCACGACGAGGCGGCGCTGGCCGAGGTGCGGGGCAGGGTGGCCGAGCTGTGCGCGGCGTTCCCGCCCTACCCCACGCTCACCGGGGGGCGCCGGGTGCCGAAGGCCGTGCGCGCCGCGGGCTGAGCCGTCGCGAGGCCGAGGTCTCGTCATGCCCCCGATCGGCTGGTACGGGTTGATCCTCGTCGTCGCGGCGGTCGTCACCGCCGCGGCCACGTGGCCGGCCCGCACGCTCTCGGCCAAGGTCGGCTACGTCGCCGTCCCGACCGACCGGTCCGTGCACAGCCGGGCCACCCCGTACGGCGGCGGGGCGGCGATGTTCTTCGGCTTCCTGATCGCCATGATCGTGGCCGCGCTCGTGCCCGCCCTCCACCCGGTGTTCGCCGGGAACTCCGAGCCGCTCGGGGTCGTGCTCGCCGCCGCGGCCATCTTCGCCGTCGGCCTCATCGACGACGTCCGGGACATGTCGGCGCCGGCCAAGGTGGCCGGCCAGGTGCTGGCGGCGAGCATCCTCTACTTCCTGGGCGTCACCATGTACCAGTTCAAGGTGCCGCTGGCCGGGTTCATCGTGCTCAGCCCCGGTGTCGTCCCGCTCATCACCGCCCTCTGGGTGATCGCCATCACGAACGCCGTCAACATCATCGACGGCCTCGACGGCCTGGCGGCCGGCGTCGTGGCCATCGCCGGCGCGGCCCTCGCCGTCTACGGGCTGCGGCTCATGGACCAGGGCCTGCTTCCGCTCGACAACGTCGGCCCGCTCGTCGCCGTCATCGCCTGCGGGGTCTGCCTCGGGTTCCTCCCCTTCAACTTCCATCCGGCCAAGGTCTTCATGGGCGACGCCGGTGCCCTCTTCCTCGGCCTGCTCATGTCGGCCTCGACGATGGTCATCGGGGGTCGCACCCCGCCGACCTCGGGGGTCACCTACTTCTTCTTCGCCCCTCTCTTCATCCCGCTCTTCATCCTGGGCGTCCCCCTCGTGGACATGGCCTTCGCCTTCATCCGGCGCACCGCCCGGGGGAGCGGCTTCCACACCCCCGACAAGGACCACATCCACCACCGTCTCCTGCGCCTCGGGCACGGCCACCGCCGCAGCGTGGTCATCCTCTGGGTCTGGACGGCCCTCCTCTCGGGCTTCGTGCTCTTCCCCCTCTTCCAGTCGGGGGTGAACGCCTTCATCCCGCTCGGCGCACTGGCGCTCGTGATCGCCCTCTACACGTTCTTCCACCCGGGCCTGCGCCGCCAGGACGAGCCGCCGGTGCCCGAGGAGGAGGCGGCTCCCGACGGAGCCGGAGCGGAGGTTCCGGCCGCGGTCGGTGCCCACGACGGCGACCCGGGCGGGGCGTCCGGGGAGCCCTCACGTTTTGCCGTCGGACCGGGTGGGATGGGATGATGACGGCTGTGTTAAATCCTGTTCCCGCCCCGTCCGGCGCCCCCATCTCGCGGCGGGCGCCGGGTGCAGGTGTGGGCCTGACGGCGTGACCGAGGGGCCTCGGGTTGCACCAAATCGTCCTGACCCCGCCTGACGCGCCGCTGGGCCGGTACGGCGGAGATGGCTTCCGAGAACGAACCTCCGGAGCACCAGCCGGGCCTTGGCGACTTCTTCTGGCTGGGAACGGCCTGCGCCATCAGCATCGTGGTCGCTGGCGGCCTGGGCTACCTCCTCGACAGCTGGCTCGGCACCTTGCCCTGGCTGACCTTCGCCGGGCTGGCGTTCGGGATCCTCTGCGCCGTGCTCATCACGGTGCGGGCGGTTCGCCAGAGCCTGTAGGGCCGGTCCGGCCCAGGCGGGAGGCGTAGGGGACCGCCCGTGTTCACCCACTTCTCGCTGCCCGACCTCGCCGCGGTGTCCCGCCGCACGATGCTGAGCGCCCTGATCTTCGGCGTGATCGGCTTCGTCGCCTGCCTGGCCCTGGACGCCGTCCTCGTCGGCATCGGCCTCTGCCTCGGCATCACCGTCGGCATCGTGAACTTCCGTCTGATCCAGTCTTCGGTCGTGAAGGTCGGGCAGCGCCAGGCGGAGAACGCCCGCCGTCCGCTCGCCCTCAACACCGTGACCCGGCTCGGGATCATCACCGTGATCGCGCTCGGCCTCCTGTTCGTGAGCTTCGACCTCGCCTTCGGTCTCCTGGCCGGCCTGGCGGCCTTCCAGGTGCTCCTCCTCATCCAGGTGGCCCGCTCGATGTACAAGATGGGCGCCGCCGGGGGCGGCCTCTTCACCGGGCGCCTCGAGGGCTTCGACGAAGACGACGACGTCATCGATGTCGAGGTGGTCGACGAGGACGCCGAGGGTCCGAAGACGCTCGACAAGGTCGAAGTGCCCGACGACCGCCACGAGGAGAGCTGAGCGTGCTCGACCTGGCCGGCCTCGTCGGCACCAACATCACGCCCGGGGAGCACCCCACCGCCCACGTCGGGGGGCTCACGTTCAACGTCGACACGATCTGGTCGACCGCGGTGGCGATGCTCGTCATCTTCATCTTCGGCTGGGTGCTGCGCCGACAGGCGACGAGCGGCGTCCCGGGCAAGTTCCAGCTGGTCTGGGAAACGGGCGTGCAGATCGTGACCCGTCAGGTGGAGGGCTCCATCGGACCCCGCGGGGCGTTCGTCATCCCTCTCGCCATCACCCTCTTCGTCTTCATCATCATCTGCAACTTCTTCGAGATCGTGGCCCTCGGCAGCCGGTACGAGTTCCTCGCCGTCCCGAACGCCGACATCAACCTGCCGCTCGCCATGGCGCTCTACGTCATCGTCCTCGTTCACGTGAATTCGGTCAGGGTCCGTGGGTGGCACGGCTACTTCCACCACTACCTCTTCCAGCCCTTCCCGGTGTTCCTGCTGCCGGTCAACCTCTTCATCAACCTCGTGGAGGAGATCGCCAAGCCCGTCACGCTCGCCCTGCGGCTCTTCGGCAACCTCTTCTCGGGCGCCCTCATGCTGGTCCTGATCTCGGCCCTCGGTGCCTGGAAGCTGGGGTCGATCCCCCTCGGTGACTTCGCGACGTTGCTCGCCAACATCGCCTGGAAGCTCTTCGACGTCTTCCTCATCGGGCCCATTCAGGCCTTCATCTTCGCCCTCCTCACCATCCTCTACTTCGACACGGCCATGACCGTCACGCCGGAACACTGAGCCCGGACACCCTTACTCGTTCGAGCAATACGACCCAAAGGAGAAGCAGAAAATGGCAGACTCGACCGCTCAGGCGATCCAGCTCGCCGGAGCCATGGTTGGTGGCGGGTTGGCCCTCGGTGGCGGTGCGGTCGGCGCGGCCATCGGGGACGGCCTTGCGGGCAGCCAGACGATCGCCGGCGTGGCCCGACAGCCCGAGGCGCAGGGCCGACTCTTCACGATCATGTTCCTCACGGTTGGCTTGGTTGAGGCCATGTACTTCATCAACCTGGCCTTCACCGCGCTGTTCGTCTTCTCCCTCTACAAGAAGTAGGCGACAGAAGACGGCGGCGACGCAGTGACGTCGAGGACCCTTTCGACACGGCACATCGAGCGAGGCTGACACCATGTCCATGGCAACCAGCAACTTCCTCGTCCCCAACGCCACGTTCTTCGTGGAGCTGGTGGCGTTCATCGTCGTGCTCGGGGTGGTGGGGCGCTACGTCCTCCCTCCGGTGAACCGCGCCCTCTCCGAGCGCCAGGCCCAGATCAAGAGCGAGCTCGAGGCGGCGGACGTGGCCAAGTCCGAGGCCGAGGCGATCGACCAGGAACGCCGCCAGACGCTGGAGCAGGCCCGTCTTCAGGCGCGCGAGATCGTGGAGCAGGCCAATCGCACGGCGGAGCAGGTGGGTGTGGACTCCCAGGCGCGGGCGACGGCCGAGTACGAGCGCATCGTGTCGAGTGCCGACGCCCAGGTGCGCCTGGCCCGGCAGCGGGCCATCGAGACGGCGGCCGAGCGGATCGGCGAGATGGTGATGGAGGTGGTCGAGCGAGTCATCGGCCGTGAAGTCGACGACGCCGCTCACCGTGACCTCATCGATGAGGCCATCGCCGCCCTCAACGCCGAGAGCAGCGCGACGAGCTCGTGAACCCCACCCTCCAGGGTTATGCGGCGGCGGTCCTGAGCGCCGGCGAGGACCTCAGCGCGCTGGCCGCGGACCTCGCCTCGGTGGACCAGGCCTTCCGGGCCAACCGGGAGCTCCGGGTGGCGCTCACGGACACGTCGGTGCCGCCGCGTGTCCGGCGGGCGGTCCTCGAGGACCTGCTCTCGGGCAAGGTCGGCGAGCGAGCCCGTCGGGCGGCGGCCTTCGCCGCCGCCTCGGCGAGCCCACCGCAGATCCCCGCGGCGATGACCTGGCTGGCGGCGCAGGCCCGGCGGGCCGCCGCGGGCGAGGTCGAGACAGAGCCGCCGCTCGGCCACAGCGAGGCCCGGGCCCGGGTCGGCGGCTTCGCCGCTGCCCTCTTCGAGGACCTGTCGACGGCACAGCTGGAGGAGATGGAAGACGAGTTGTTCCGCTTCGCTCGCACGGTCGACGCCACGCCCGCCCTACGAGGCGCGCTCACCGACCGCGACCTACCGCTCGCTGTCCGTCAGGGGGTGGTCGATCAGCTGCTTTCGGCAAAGGTGCAGCCGGCGACGCTGCGCCTCGTGAACTTCGTGCTGGCGGGCGGACGGCCCCGCGACACGGTCGGCACGCTCGATTGGCTCGTCGAACAGACGGCGCGGGCCCGGGGGTGGCGAGTGGCCCGGGTCCGCTCGGCCCAAGACCTCGAGGCCGAGCAGCGGGACCGACTGGCGAGCTCGCTCACCTCGATGGTGGGCGCCCCGGTCGAGCTGCAGGTCACGATCGACGGGACGCTCCTCGGCGGGGCGGTCGTCGAGGTGGGTGACCTGCAACTGGACGCCAGCGCCAGAGGCCGGCTGAACCACCTGCGCGAGCACCTGCTCACCCAGGGTTGGGAGGACCGCGGCTACGGCGCCGCACAACGCGAGGGAGTCGAGTGATGGCAGAGCTGACGATCACCGCCGACGAGATCACCTCAGCCCTGCGCCGGCACGTCGAGGAGTACGTGCCGGCGGTGGGTGCTGAGCAGATCGGCCATATCGTCGAGGTGGGCGACGGTATCGCCCGGGTGTCGGGGCTGCCCGGTGCGGCGGTGAACGAGCTCCTCGAATTCGAGGACGGCACGCTCGGGCTGGCCCTCAACCTCGACGAGGAGAGCATCGGCGCCGTCGTGCTCGGGTCGGTCGACAACCTCGAAGAGGACCAGGTGGTGAAGGCCACCGGGCGCATCCTGTCGGTACCCGTCGGTGACGCCTTGCTCGGCCGGGTGGTGAACGCCCTCGGGGAGCCGATCGATGGCAAGGGCCCGGTCGGGACGGTCGAGACCCGGCGCCTCGAGGTGCAGGCGCCGGGGATCGTGGGCCGCCAGCCGGTGTCCGAGCCCATGCAGACGGGCATCAAGGCCATCGACGCCATGACGCCCATCGGACGGGGCCAGCGCGAGCTCATCATCGGGGACCGCAAGACGGGCAAGACGACCGTGGCCGTCGACACGATCCTCAACCAGCGGGGCCAGGGCGTGAAGTGCATCTACGTGGCCATCGGCCAGAAGGGCTCCTCGGTCGCCCAGACCGTGAAGACCCTGGCCGACCGCCAGGCGCTCGAGTACACGGTGGTCGTGGCCGCCCCGGCCGGCGATCCTGCGCCCTACAAGTACCTCGCCCCCTACGCCGGCTGCGCCATGGGGCAGCACTGGATGGAGTCGGGCGAGGCGGCGCTCATCGTCTACGACGACCTCTCGAAGCAGGCGGAGGCCTACCGCCAGATCTCGCTCCTCCTGCGCCGGCCCCCGGGCCGCGAGGCCTACCCGGGCGACGTCTTCTACCTCCACAGCCGGCTCCTCGAGCGGGCGGCCAAGCTCTCCGATGATCGGGGCGGCGGTTCGCTCACCGCGCTCCCGATCATCGAGACCAAGGCCGGCGACATCTCGGCCTATATCCCGACGAACGTCATCTCGATCACCGACGGCCAGATCTTCTTGGAGTCCGACCTCTTCTACGCCGGGGTCCGGCCGGCCATCAACGTGGGCCAGTCGGTGTCCCGGGTGGGCGGGGCGGCCCAGGTGAAGGCCATGAAGGCTGTCGCCGGGACGCTCAAGATCGACCTCGCCCAGTTCCGCGACCTCGAGTCGTTCGCCACGTTCGGGTCCGAGCTCGACAAGGTCTCGCAGGCCCAGCTCGACCGGGGCTACCGCCTGACCGAGCTCCTGAAGCAGCCACAGAACGCCCCGGTCCCGGTGGAGGAGCAGGTACTCGTCATCTACGCCGGCACCAACGGCTGGACCGACGAGGTGCCGGTGCCCGAGGTCCAGCGTTTCGAGACGGAGGTGCGCGAGTACTTCCGGGGCAACCACGGCGACCTGCTGGCCCAGATCCGCACGACCGGGAGCCTCCCGGACGAAAAGGCCCTCGACGATGCGCTCCGGACGTTCCTCGAGGGGTTCGACACGGGCGAGGCCAAGTGAGCGAAGGGGACCGCTGAGCCGTGGCCGGAGGGCGTGAACGTGAGCTGCGGCACAGAATCCGCAGCGTGCAGGCCACCAAGAAGATCACGCGGGCCTTCGAGCTCATCGCGGCGTCCCAAATCGTCCGGGCCCAGGGACGCATCGCCGCCAACCGCCCCTACCGGGAGGGCATGTCCCACATCGTGGTCGAGGCGGCGGAGGGCGACCCGGCGGCCGCCGCCCGCTTCCTCAGTCCTCCGGCGTCGCCCACCCAGGTGGGCGTGCTCGCCATCGTCGGCGACCGGGGGCTCTCGGGCCCCTACAACGCCGGTGTCCTGCGGGCGACCGAGCGGCTGCTCGCCGACCTCGCCCGACGGCAGGCCACGACGCACCTCTTCACGGTGGGGAAGAAGGCCCAGTCCTACTTCCGCTTCCGCGGCCACCCCATCGAGGCCTCCTTCGTCGGCATGAGCGACCGGCCGACCTACGCCCAGGCCCGGGAGGTGTCCCTCACGCTCACCACCCCGTTCCTCCACGAGGACTTCGACCTCGTGCTCCTCGTGTCGACCCGCTACCTCTCGGCCGGGCGCCAGACCGTCGAGGCGAGGCGGCTGCTTCCCCTCGTCGACCTCTCGGCCCCCCCGGCCGAGGGTCTCTGGGACCCCGAGTCGGTGACCGGCTTCAAGGTGGGCGAGGAGACCGCGGCGGCCGAGTTCCGCACGGGCTACACCGAATTCGAGCCGGACTTCGAGAGCCTGCTCGGTCAGCTCATCCCGCAGGCCATCGAGTCCGAGGTGTTCACCGCCCTGCTCGAGGCGTCAGCCTCGGAGCACACCGCCCGCCAGCGGGCCATGGCCGCGGCGACCGAGAACGCCGACGACTTGATCACGACGCTCAGCCGAATCATGAACCGGGAGCGCCAAGATTCCATCACCACCGAGATCATGGAGATCGTGGGCGGGGCCGAGGCGCTCCGCTCGTCGAAGGGAGCCTGACCGCACATGACGACCACCACACCCGACACCGCCCGTGAGGGGGAGAGCGTCCTCGAGCACGGCCGCGTGGTGGCGATCGCCGGCCCCGTGGTCGACGTCGAGTTCCCCCCGCACGCCCTCCCCGAGATCAACCACGCGGTCGAGATGGACCTCGACCTCGAAGGGCGCAAGGTGACGGTCACCGCCGAGGTGGCCCAGCAGATCGGCGAGGGCCGGGTGCGCTGCATCTGCATGCAGCCGACCGACGGGCTCGTGCGCGGCGCGCCGGTGCGCAACACCGGACGGGGGATCACCGTGCCCGTCGGGCCCCAGGTCCTCGGCCACGTCTTCAACGTGCTCGGCCAACCGCTCGACACGGACGACATCGGTGAGATCGGGGAGCGCTGGGAGATCCACCGCGACGCACCGGACTTCGACCAGCTCGAGCCGAGGGCCCAGATGTTCGAGACCGGTCTCAAGGTGATCGACCTCCTCGAGCCCTACGTGCTCGGCGGCAAGATCGGCCTGTTCGGTGGAGCCGGTGTGGGCAAGACCGTGCTTATCCTCGAGATGATCAACCGGGTGGCCACGGGCCACGGCGGCGTCTCGGTGTTCGCCGGCGTGGGCGAGCGGACCCGTGAGGGCACGGACCTCTGGCTCGAGATGAAGGAGTCCGGGGTCATCGAGAAGGCCGCCCTCGTCTACGGGCAGATGGACGAGCCCCCCGGCGTCCGCCTCCGGGTGGCCCTCGGCGCGCTAACCATGGCCGAGTACTTCCGCGACGTCCAGAACCAGGACGTGCTCCTCTTCATCGACAACATCTTCCGCTTCGTCCAGGCCGGCTCCGAAGTGTCCACGCTGCTCGGGCGCATGCCCTCGGCCGTGGGCTACCAGCCGACGCTGGCCGACGAGATGGGCGAGCTCCAGGAGCGCATCACCTCGACCCGGGGCCGGTCGATCACCTCGGTGCAGGCGGTCTACGTGCCGGCCGACGACTACACCGACCCGGCGCCGTTCACCACGTTCACCCACCTCGACGCCACGACCGAGCTCTCCCGGCAGATCGCCGCCCTCGGCATCTACCCGGCGGTCGACCCGCTCGCCTCGACCTCGAACATCCTCGCCCCCGAGGTGGTCGGGGAGCGGCACTACGAGGTGGCCCGCCGGGTCCAGGGCGTTTTGCAGCGCTTCCGGGAGCTGCAGGACATCATCGCCATCCTCGGCCTCGACGAGCTGTCCGAGGAGGACCGGGTCACCGTGTCGCGGGCGAGGAAGATCCAGCGCTTCTTGTCGCAGCCCTTCAACGTCGGCGAGGTGTTCACCGGCTTGAAGGGGGTGACGGTCCCGGTGCAAGAGACGGTCGAGTCCTTCGAGGCGCTCGTGAACGGTGACCTCGACGACGTCCCCGAACAGGCCTTCTTGAACGTGGGCGGGGCCGAGTCGGTGCTCGAGAAGGCCCGCACCCTGGAGCAGGGCGGGGACTGATGCCCGACGGGGTTTTCCCGGTCGAGGTCGTCACCCCGGAGGCCTCGCTCGTCGAGACGACGGCCCGCGCCGTGGTCCTGCGCAGCTCCGACGGCGATCTCACTGTGCTCGACGGCCACACCGCCCTCGTGACCGACGTCGTCTCCGGCGAGGTCCGGATCGACCAGGAGGATGAGAGCGTCCTGCGCCTGGCCGCCCACGGTGGCTTCCTCCAGGTGGACACGAGTCACGGGGCGGTCGAGGAGGCCGGCGCGCCGGCCGGCCTCTCCACCCGGATGACCATGCTGTTCGGCGTGGCCGAGCGGTCCGAGGACATCGACGTGGAGCGGGCCCAGCGGGCCCGCGAGGCGGCCCAGGCGCAGGTGGAGGAGTTGCAGGCGGCCGGGGCTCGCGCCGGGGCCGAGCCCGCCGAGGAGGGTGCTGCCCTCACCCCCGAGCAGGTGGCGCTCGTGGCGGCCGAGGCGGCGTTGCGGCGGGCCGAGGTGCGGCTGCAGGTGGCCGGGGAGGCGACCTCCTGAGGCCCGGGCCTCAGGAGAACTCGATCGAGCTGAACTCGGCCAGCTTGTGCAGCGGGTGGATGGCGTCGATCTGGCGGATGGTGCCCGAGCGCGACCGCATCACGAGTGACTGGGTGGTCGCCCCGAAGTCGTGGTAGCGCACGCCCTGGAGGAGCTCGCCGTCGGTGATGCCGGTGGCGGCGAAGAAGCAGTTGTCCCCACCGACGAGGTCCTCGGACGTGAGCACCTTGTCGAGGTCGTAGCCGGCGGCGAGGGCGGCCTGCCGCTCACCGTCGTCGCGGGGCCAGAGCCGTCCCTGGATCTCGCCCCCGATGCACTTCAGAGCGGCGGCGGCGATGACGCCCTCGGGGGTGCCGCCCACGCCGAACAGCACGTCGGCGCCGGACGTATCGGCCCGTCCGGCGGCGATGGCCCCGGCCACGTCGCCGTCGGTGATGAGCCGGATTCGCGCACCCGAGGCCCGGACCTCGGCGATCAGGTCGTCGTGGCGGGGCCGGTCGAGGATGACCGTGGTGATGTCGCGCACCGGCTTGCCCAGGGCCTTGCTCAGGGACTCGAGGTTCTCGGTGGGCGACCAGGTGATGTCGACCGCGTCCTTGCCCCGCGGGCCGACAGCCAGTTTCTCCATGTAGACGCAAGGCCCGGGGTCAAACATCGTGCCCCGCTCGGACACGGCGATCACCGCCAGGGCGCCGCTCCGGCCCGAGGCGGTGAGCGTGGTGCCGTCGATCGGGTCGACGGCGATGTCGGTGGCCGGCGGGGAGCCGTCGCCGATGCGCTCCCCGTTGAAGAGCATCGGGGCCTTGTCCTTCTCGCCCTCGCCGATGACCACCACGCCGTCCATGGAGATCGTGCGGAGCACGACCCGCATGGCGTTGACCGCCGCGCCGTCGGCGCCCTCCTTGTCGCCGCGGCCCATCCAGCGGCTCGCCGCCATGGCGGCCGCCTCGGTGACCCGGACGAGCTCGAGGGCGAGGTTGCGGTCCGGCGCCTCGGGGTGGGGGGGTGGCACGCTCGGGCCAGCGTAGTGCCGAGGCCCCAGGGGCGACGAGGGTCGGCGGCGTGGGCGAACGCCCGGGTGATCACCTTCTCGACGCTCTCCGACGGCATCCTCGACACGCCGCCGCCGTGTCTCAGCCAGCTCCGGCGGGAGTTCCTGGCCCAGCCCCACACCCCGCTCGCCACGGCCGCCTGTGCCGCCACCGCGCCGCCCATCCAGTTCGCCGCCAACCCGTGATGACCGCCGCCGCCGCCGCACGTCCCCCCGCTCGCCCCGGGGCTCGGTCCGCCGTCGGCCCGCCGTTCCCCGGGCGGGTCGGCCGTCGCGGCGATACTGGGACGATGACCTCCCCGGCGGGTGACTACTTCGTCGTGTCCCCGAACGGGCCGTTGTCGGGGACGCTCGAGGTCGGTGGGGCCAAGAACTCGGCGCTCAAGCTGATGGCGGCCACCCTCCTCGCCGAGGGCCGCCACGTGCTCACCAACGTGCCGCGGATCCGCGACGTCGACATCATGACCGAGGTGATCGAGGCGCTCGGGGCCACGGTCAGCCGCCGGTCCGACGGGGACCTCGTGATCGACGCGCCGCCGTGCGACGACCTCGTACCCGAGGCCCCCTACGAGCTCGTGGAGCGCATGCGGGCCTCCGTCGTCGTGCTCGGGCCGCTCCTCGCCCGCTGCGGCCACGCCCGGGTCTCGATGCCCGGCGGCGACGACTTCGGCCACCGCCCGATCGACATCCACCTCGCCGGCCTGGGCGCCATGGGGACGGTCTTCGCCTCGGCCCACGGCTACGTCGAGGGCCGGGTGGAGACGAGCGTCGGCCGGCCCCGGCTCGTCGGGTCCCACATCGTGCTCGAGTACCCGAGCCACACCGCCACCGACAACCTCGTGATGGCGGCGGCGCTGGCCAAGGGCACGACGGTGATCGAGAACGCCGCACGCGAGCCCGAGGTGGCCGACCTCGCCGCCTTCCTCAACGCCATGGGGGCCGTCGTCCGCGGCGCCGGCACGTCGCGCATCGAGGTCCAGGGGGTGGACGAGCTGCGCCCGGCCACCCACCGGGTGATCCCCGACCGGGTGGTGGCCGCCGCCTTCCTCGCTGCCGTGGGCCTGGCCGGGGGCGACGTGGTCCTCGCCGACGCCCGCCCCGAGCACATGGACATGCTCCTGCGCAAGCTCACGTCGATGGGGATGGGGCTCGAGCTCACGCCGGACGGCCTCCGGGCCACCGCGGCCGGCCGCCTGCGCTCGGCCGACGTGGCCACCCTCCCCTACCCGGGGATCGCCACCGACTACCAGCCGTTCCTCGTCACCATGCTTTCGGTGGCCGACGGCGTCGGCATCGTCACCGAGAACCTCTTCTCCGGGCGGTTCCGCTACGTCGACGAGCTCCGGCGCATGGGGGCCGACGTCCGCACCGAGGGCCACCACGCCGTCGTGCGCGGGGTGGAGAAGCTGTCGGCCGCGCCGGTGCGGGCGCCCGACATCCGGGCCGGGGCGGCCCTCGTGCTGGCCGGCCTCGTGGCCGAGGGCGAGACCGAGGTGTCGGCGGCCCACCACGTGGACCGGGGCTTCGAGGACCTGGCCGCCTCGCTGCGCTCGCTCGGCGCCCGGGTGACCCGCCGGTGACGCCGGCCGGCCGGCCGGACCCGGGCAAGCTCCTCGCCGCCGCGGCCGACGGCGACCGGGTGGCCCTCGCCCGTCTGCTCTCGCTCGTCGAGCGGGGTGGCGCCCCGGCCCGGGAGCTGGCCGGCCTCGCCTACCGCACCCCCACGCCGTACACGGTCGGGCTCACCGGGGCCCCCGGGGCCGGCAAGTCCACCCTCACCGACCGGCTGCTGGCGTGCGCCCGGGCGGGCTGGGCCGACGAGCCCGTCGCCCAGGTGGCGGTGTTGGCCGTCGACCCCACGTCGCCGTTCACGGGTGGGGCCATCCTCGGGGACCGGGTCCGGATGCAGGACCACGCCACCGACCCGACGATGTTCATCCGCTCGATGGCCACCCGGGGCCACCTCGGGGGCCTGACCCTGGCGGTCCCCGACGCCGTTCGGGTGCTCGGCGCGGCCGGCTTCCCGCTCGTGCTCGTCGAGACGGTGGGCGTCGGCCAGATGGAGGTGGAGGTGGCCTCGGCCACCGACACCACCGCGGTCGTCGTCACGCCGGGCTGGGGCGACTCGATGCAGGCGGCCAAGGCCGGTCTCCTCGAGGTGGCCGACCTCTTCGTGATCAACAAGGGGGACCGCCCTGGTGCGGCCACCGCCCGGCGCGACCTCGAGCAGATGCTCGACCTCGCGCCGCCGGCCGAGTGGCGGCCGCCGATCGTCGACACCGTGGCCACGACGGGCGAGGGGGTGGAGGAGCTCTGGGCGGCGGTGGCCGACCACCGCACCTTCCTCCGCGACGGCGGGCGGCTCGAGCGGCGCCGGGCCGCCCGGCTCGACCACGAGCTGCGCCGGGTGCTCCAGGCCCGCCTCACCGAGCGGGTGGACGAGCTCACCGGTTCGGCCGACTTCGCCGAGACCGCCCGGGCCCTCGCCGAGGGGCGCCTCGACCCCTACGAGGCGGCCGACCGGCTGCTCGACGCGGGCTGACCACCCGGGCCGAAGGCCCGTTCGGGTACCGTTCGGTCGAACGAGACGCGCCCGTCCCTGGCGGGGGCGACCGGGTGGCCGGAGGGGCCGGGAAGACGAAAGGTGCAGGCGATGGCAGAGACGATGGCGGTGACGCTCGAGCGCCGTGACGACGGGGTGGCGCTCGTCCGTCTGGACCGGCCCAAGGCCAACGCCCTCTCCATCCAGGTGCTCCAGGAGGTGCGGGCCGTGGCCGAGGACCTGGCGGCCCGCCCACCGGGGGCCGTCGTGTTGTGGGGCGGCGACCGGATCTTCGCCGCCGGCGCCGACATCAACGAGCTCTTGGTCGCCTCGCCCGAGATGGTGGCGGCCACCTTCCACGCGGCGACCGGGGCGCTCGCCGCCATCCCCCGGGTGACGATCGCCGCGGTCAACGGCTACGCCCTCGGCGGCGGCTGCGAGCTGGCCCTCGCCTGCGACCTCCGCATCTGCGGCGAGGACGCCACGTTCGGCCTGCCCGAGATCACCCTCGGCCTCATCCCCGGCGGTGGCGGGACCCAGCGGCTCGCCCGCCTGGTGGGGGTGGGCCGGGCCAAGGAGATGATCTTCACCGGCCGTCAGGTGGGGGCGGAGGAGGCCCTGGCCATCGGGCTCGTGAACCGGGTGGTGTCCCGGACCGAGGTCCTCCTCGCCGCCATGCAGCTGGCCTCCGAGGTGGCCAAGGGGGCCCTCGCCGCCCAGGCGCTGGCCAAGCGGGCCGTCGACCAGGGTCTCGAGAACACCCTCGAGGGCGGCCTCAAGATCGAGCGCGGCCACTTCATCGCGGCCTTCAAGACCGAGGACGCCGGGCGCGGCCTCCAGTCGTTCCTGCAGGAGGGCCCGGGCAAGGCCACGTTCTTGGGTCAGTGACCGGACCCTTCGCACCGGGGGAGACCACCTTCGACCCCACGGCCCGCTGGTTCCAGCACGCCGTCTTCTACGAGGTCTACCTGCGGGGCTTCTACGACGCCAACGCCGACGGGACGGGTGACCTCCGGGGCCTGCGCGAGAAGCTCGACTACCTCCAGTGGCTCGGCATCGACTGCCTCTGGTTGCTGCCGTTCTACCCCTCGCCGCTGCGCGACGGCGGCTACGACATCAGTGACTTCTTCAACGTGCACCCCGACTACGGGACCCTCGGCGACCTCGTGGCGCTCCTCGAGGACGCCCACCGCCGGGGGATCCGGGTGATCTCGGACCTCGTCATGAACCACACGAGCGACCAGCACCCCTGGTTCGTCGAGTCCCGCTCGTCCCGCACGAACCAGAAGGCCGACTGGTACGTGTGGAACGACGACGACCAGCGGTGGCCCGAGGCCCGGGTGGTCTTCACCGACGTCGAGCGCTCCAACTGGACGTGGGACGACACCCGCCAGCAGTACTACTGGCACCGTTTCTACTCGCACCAGCCCGACCTCAACTACGACCACCCCGAGGTGGGCGACACGATGCTCGACCTCGTGCGCTTCTGGTTGGACCTCGGCCTCGACGGGTTCCGCCTCGACGCCGTGCCCTACCTCTTCCAGCGCGACGGCACGGCCGGGGAGCACTTGCCCGAGACGCACTCCTACATCCGACGGGTGAGGAAGCAGCTCGACGCCGACTACCCGGGACGCGTCCTCCTCGCCGAGGCCAACGGCTGGCCGGTCGACGTGGCCGACTACTTCGGCGACGGCGACGAGTGCCACCTCTGCTTCCACTTCCCGCTGATGCCGCGGCTCTTCATGGCCGTGCGCCGGGAGCAGCGCTACCCGGTGACCGAGATCCTCTCGACGACGCCCGAGATCCCCGACGGCTGCCAGTGGGCCATCTTCCTCCGCAACCACGACGAGCTCACCCTGGAGCAGGTGACCGCCGAGGAGCGGGACTACCTCTTCGCCGAGTACGCCAAGGACCCGCGCATGAAGCGCCACATGGGCATCGGGCGGCGCCTCGCCCCGCTCATCGACGGTGACCGCCGGGTGGCCGAGCTGCTCTACTCGCTCGTGCTCTCCTTACCGGGGAGCCCGGTCATCTACTACGGCGACGAGCTCCTCATGGGCGACAACATCTACCTCGGCGACCGGGACTCGGTGCGCACGCCGATGCAGTGGTCGCCCGACCGCAACGGCGGCTTCTCCCGGGCCGACTTCGCCCAGCTCTACCTCCCCCCTCTCATGGACCCGGTCTACGGCTACGAGGCGTTGAACGTGGAGGCCCAGCAGCGCAACCCGGGCGCCTTCTTGCACTGGCTGCGGCGGATGCTCGTCGAGCGGCGGTCGCTCCCGGTCCTCGGCGTCGGCGCCTTCGAGGTGCTGGCCTGCCCGAACCCGTCGGTGCTCGCCTACGTCCGCTCGGGCGAGGTGGTCGAGCTCGCTCCCGGGCACGACGAGGCGTTCGGGCCCTCCGTCGTGCTGCCGGCCGAGCGCCGTCCGGGTATCGGTCCGGTCGAGGCCACCCGGCTGGTGCCGGCGGCGGGTGCGCCGGCCGGTGGGACCCGCCGCACCCAGGCGGTCCTCTGCGTGCACAACCTCTCCCGCTTCGCCCAGCCGGCCGAGCTCCAGCTGGCCCGCTGGGCGGGCACCACGCCGCTCGAGGTGCTGGGCCGGGTGCCGTTCCCGGTGATCGGGGAGGAGCCCTCCATGGTCACGCTCGGTCCCTACGGCTACCTCTGGTTCGAGCTCACCCGGGAGACCCCGCTCGCCGAGGAGATCCTCGGGTGAGCGGCGCGATCCTCGAGCTGACCGAGGACCGCCGGCGGGCCCTCACCCGGCTGCTCACCGCCTGGCGGCTCCACCACGCCGGCCCGGGCTCGGGGGAGGCCCCGGTCGACGTGCGCCAGGTCGAGGTGCTCCGGGCCGGCCGGCCGGGGCTCATCGACGTGCTCGCCGAGGTGAACGGGGTGACCGCACACGCCGTCTTCGGGCTGCGGCGGCCGGGCCAGGAGGCCCACTTCCTCCGCAGCGGCGAGGAGCCCATCGTGGGGCTCCTCGACGACGACGAGGGCCTCGGCGTGGCCGTCGACGCCCTGCGGGACGGCGAGCTGGCCGGGCTGGTCCTCTCGGTGGTCACCGGCGACCCGCCGGCCGACGACTCGGTGGCCCTCGTGGGCGAGGAGCCCGAGGGGGTGGTCCTCTCGTTCGGGGAGCGCTGCACGATGACGGTGTTCCCGTTCCTCACGGCCGGGCCCCACCCGGGGATCGAGCTCCTCGTGGCCCTCGACGACGCCGGCTTCAACCACCTCGCCGCCCCGCTCGCCCTCTGGCGGCGGGAGGGGCGGGACCTGGGCGTGGTCCAGGAGTTCCTGGCCGGGCAGGCGGGCGGCTTCGCCGTGGCCCTCACGTCGCTCCGCGACCTCTACGCCACCGGCGGCCCGCCGGAGGACGCCGGGGGGGACTTCGCCCCCGAGGCCCGGGCCTTGGGCACGATGACCGCCCGCATGCACCTCGCCCTCGACCAGGCCTTCGGCCGGGAGGCGGCCTCCGTGGCCGCCTGGGTGGACGAGGCGGAGGCTCGCGTGGCGGCGGCCGACCCGAGTCTCCTCGACGAGCCCGACGTGGCCCCGACGCTCGCCTCGCTCCGCTCGGCCGGCCTCCGCGCCGTGGCGTTGCGCACCCACGGCGACTTCCACCTTGGCCGGACGGCACGCACCGACCAGGGCTGGGTGGTGGCCGACTGCCTGCCTGGCGGCGTGGCCGACGGGAACGGACCGGCCCACCGCTCACCGCTCCACGACGTGGCCGACCTCCTCTGGTCCTTCCACCACGTGGCCACGGTGGCCGCCCAGGAGCGCGACCCCACCGGGCGCTCGGGCCTGGCCAGCCTGGCCCGGGCCTGGGAGACGAGGAACCGCCGGGCCTTCCTCACCGGCTACCTCGCCACACCGGGCATCCTCGGCCTCGTGCCCCCCGACAAGGAGGTCGTGGCCGACCTGGCCGCGGTCTTCGAGTTGGAGCGGGCGGCGTCCCGAGCGCCGGCCCGGGAAAGGAGCTGACCGTGCGCCTCGGCACCCTGACCGGGGGCGGCGACTGCCCGGGCCTCAACGCGGTCATCCGCGCCGTCGTCCTCACCGGCGAGCGGGTCCACGGGGACGCGGTGGTCGGGTTCCTCGACGGCTGGCGCGGCGTGCTCGAGGGGGACACCACCGAGCTCACCACGGACCGCTGCTTCGACATCCACCCCCTCGGCGGGACCATCCTCGGCACCTCGCGCACGAACCCCTTCGCCACCGAGGACGGCGGCAGCCGTCTTCTCGCCACCGTCGAGCGTCTCGGCCTCGACGCCATCGTGGCCATCGGCGGGGAGGACACGCTCGGGGTGGCGGCCCGGCTCCACTCGATGGGCGTCGGCGTGGTGGGCGTGCCGAAGACCATCGACAACGACCTGTCGGGCACCGAGGTGACGTTCGGCTTCGACACCGCCGTCCAGATCGCCACCGAGGCCATCGACCGGCTCCGCACGACGGCCGAGTCGCACCACCGCGTGATCGTGTGCGAGGTCATGGGCCGCCACACCGGGTGGATCGCCGCCCACGCCGGTATCGCGGCCGGCGCGGCCGAGATCCTCGTGCCCGAGCGCCCCTTCGACCTCGCCGTGGTGTGCGACCGCCTCCGGCGCCGCCACGAGCGGGGCCGTTTCTCGTCGATCGTCGTCGTGTCCGAGGGGGCGTTCCCCGCCCCGGGCGAGGACGCCGAATCGGCCCGGCTGGCCACGAAGTCGACGTCGGTGGACCCGTTCGGCCACGCCCGGCTCGGCGGCATCGGCGACTGGCTCGCGGTCGAGATCGAGCGGGCCACCGGCTACGAGGCCCGGGTGACCACGCTCGGCCACATCCAGCGGGGCGGTACGCCGACGGCCTTCGACCGGCTGCTCGCCACCCGCTTCGGGGTGGCGGCGGTGGCCGCGGTGCACGACGGGGCCTTCGGTCAGATGGTGGCGCTCGAGGCGGGGCGGATCATCCGGGTGCCGCTCGGGGTGGCCGTCGGGACGAGCAAGACCCTCGACCTCTCGCTCCTCGACGAGGTGGCCGCGCCGTTCCTCGGCTGAGGCCCTCGGGCTCAGGCCGGGACGGCCACCCGGAGCTCTTCGGCCGCGTACTCGGGGGCCACCACGTTGATGGCCACACCGGTGCCCATCTCGAAGCCCGCCCGGGTGGTGGCCTTGGGCCACACGTGGACGTGCCAGTGGAACGGCTCGTTCACCCGGTAGGGGGCCGAGTGGAAGACCACGTTGTAGGCCACGTCGCCGATCACGTCGCGCAGCTGCTGGAGGCAGGCCTTCAACGCCCGGCCGACGGAGACGAGGTCCTCGGTCGGGCTCGCGTAGAGACGGGGCTGGTGGGCCCGGGGCACGACGAGCATCTCGTAGGGCACGGCGGAGGAGAACGGGCAGATGACGACGACCCGGTCGTCGGCGTAGATCACCCGGTAGCCGACGCCCTCCTCGGCGCTGATCGTCGTGCAGAGGAGGCAGCTGCCGGCGAAGCGGGCGAAGCGGGCCTGCTCCTCGGCGAGCTCCCGTGGGACGAACGACATGCCGAGCAGCTGTCCGTGCGGGTGCTCGAGGGAGGCGCCCGCCTCGCGCCCGGCGTTCACGATGGCCTGGCTGTAGCGGAGGTTGGGCATCTGGGAGTGCTCCTCGATGCGGTCCCGCAACGCCGCCATGACCAGGCCGGCCTGCTCCTCGGAGAGCATCGACCAGTCGGCGTCGTGCTCGGGCGAGAGGATCAACACCTCGTGGATGCCGCCCGCGGTGGCCTGGGTGAAGACCGGCCCCCGGTTGGCCACGACGAAGGGCTCGTCACCCTCGAAGGCCGGGTAGAGGTTGGGGACCACCCGGACGAGCCAGGCGCCCGAGGGGCCGTAGGTCTCGAGGGCGGGCGGGGAGGCCTCCTCGTTGCCCGGGCAGAACGGGCAGGGGCGGGAGGTGTCCTCCTGGATGGGGGCCTTCTCGTGGACGAAGGCCGCCGGCCGGTGGGCCCGGTCGACGCTCACGACCACCCAGCGGCCCGACAATGGGTCGAGGCGCAGCTGGTTCATCGTCGCGCCGCCATGACCATGGCGCCCTGTCCCCTCCGATGATGGTGCACTGCTGGTCCCTGCCGTCCTGCCGCCCACGGGCTTCTCGCCCGGGTGTCTCGAGCGCCGTTCCCCCGTCGCGCCATTGCCTTGCCTCCACGGTACAGGTCCGCAAGGCGTACCTGGTATCACCGCGGCCGCTGCAACACGGCCGGTGACGGCGCCGGGACGGCCCACCCCGACCGCCCGCCGCCGTCGGTCACAATGACCCGGTGCCGCCGGCCGTCCCCGCCGGCCCGCTGGCCGGCGTCGGACAGCCGACCGGACCGGGCTTCGACATCGTGCTCATCCTCCACATCGTGGCCGTGGTCGTCGGCTTCGGCACCGTGGTGGCGAGCGGCGTGCAGGCCGCCCGGCTGCTCGCCCTCCCTCCGGGTGAGGCCCCCCCGGCCGCGCTCGTCCGTTACTACGCCCCGGGCGTCAACTGGGCCGCCCGGGTGCTCTACGCCGTGCCGCTCCTCGGTCTTCTCCTCCTCGGTCTCTCCCGTGGGGCGTACGGCTTCGACGACGGGTGGGTGGCCGCCGGCCTCGCGCTCTGGGCGGCGGCGATCGCCCTGGCCGAGGGCCTGCTCTGGCCGGCCGAGCGCCGCCTCGGGGTCGTCCTCGCCGCCGAGGGGTCGCCGCCCCGGCGGGACGGGCGGCTGGCCCTCGCCGGGGCCGTCGTCGTCGTGGCCCTCGGGCTGGCCGCCTCGGCGCTGATGATCGCCCAGCCCTAGGGAGCCCCGCCGACGGCCCGGGCCAGGAGCTCCCGGGCCGCCCCGAGGTCCCCCGCCGCCACGAGATCGGGGAGGGGGCCGTCGAGGAGCGCCGCCCAGTCGACGACGTCGGTGGAGCGGCCGGCCCGCCCGAGGTCCTGCCGGGCCTCGGCCAGGAGGTCGGCGAGCTCGGGGAGACCGGCGGGGAGGGCGGCGGCCAGCCGACGCCGGAGCCAGGCGGCGAGAGCCGGGCTGGCGCCGCCGGTGGACACGGCCACGCTGACCGGACCCCGGCGCTCGACGGCGGGGAGGAGGAACGTGGAGCCGGCGATGTGATCGGCTCGGTTCACGAAGACGCCGGCCGCCTCGGCGTCGGCCGCCACCAGCCCGTCCACCTCGGCGACGCCGGTGGCCGTGAGCACGAGACGGTGGGCGGCGGCCTCGCCGGGGCGGTAGGGGCGACGCTCGAGCCGGAGGCGGCCCTCGGCGGCCAGGGCCGCGAGGTCGCGGTCGACGACCGGCGCGACGACGGTCACCTCGGCCGCCGAGGCCAGGAGCCCGGCTACCTTGCGGGCGGCCACCCGGCCGCCGCCGACGACCAGGCAGCGCAGGCCGGCCACCGCCAGCACGACCGGATAGGGCGGGGCGGCGGGGCCCGTGGCGTTCGGCATGGGCGGTCCCCCTTGGGCCGGCCACCGTGTCAATTGTCGACCGAATTGGTCGACAAGGTGGCGCATTCCTGACTAGTTTGGTCATGTATGCTGGCCACCGGAGGCCGGGGCGGTCAAGCGCCAACGGCCCGGAGCCGCACTGAGGACTGAAACGCCGGCCCCGTCCGGCACGGTGCAGGAGGTAGTTCGTGACCGAGAAGACCGCCACGGTCGAGCAGGCGCAGGGGGCCGAGCCCTCGGCGCTCCTCCTCGACGAGCTCCGTTCGGTGGACGAGGCGTTCGAGACGGCCCCGCCCGGCCGGGTCGTCGAGTGGGCCGTCGAGCGCTTCGGCCGGTCGCTCGTGCTCGCCTGTTCGTTCCAGGACGTGGTGGTCGTGGACCTCGCCGTGGCCGTCGAACCGTCGATCGAGGTGGTCTTCCTCGACACAGGGGCCCACTTCGAGGAGACGCTGCGCTTCGTCGACGAGGTGCGCCAGCGCTACGACCTCAATCTGACGGTGACCAAACCCGCCCGCGAGGCCGCCGACTGGCCGTGCGGGACGGCCCGCTGCTGCGAGCTGCGCAAGGTGGCCCCGCTCCGCCGGGCCGTGGCCGGCCGGGACGCCTGGATGACCGGCCTGAAGCGAGACGACGCGCCGACCCGGTCCGCGGCCCCGATCGTCTCGTTCGACCCGAGCTTCGGGCTCGTGAAGATCAATCCGCTCGCCACGTGGACCGACGCCGACGTGGCGAGCTACGTGGCCGACCACGACCTCCCCATCCACCCGCTCGTCAAGCAGGGCTACCTCTCGATCGGGTGCGCCCCGACCACCCGTCCCGTCGGCGCGGGGGAGGACCCCCGGGCGGGCCGCTGGTCGGGCAGCGACAAGGTCGAGTGCGGCCTGCACGAGTGACGACGCCGGTCCGGCGTCGCACCTAGCCCGCCCACCACATGCCTCGGGACCGGGACAACCCCTACGGCATCCAGTTCCGTGGCCGGGACCGGGCGCTGCGCTTCGTCCGCCCCTACCGCCGGATCGGTGAGCTCAACAGCGTCGAGCAGCTGAAGCTCGAGCGCCATCCCTTCGAGGTGGCCCGGGCGGTCGTCGAGCGCTACTCGGTGGAGGGCCCGGCGGCCATCGCCTCGGTCCCCGGCGAGACCGAGCGCCTGAAGTGGGTGGGCCTCTACCCGCAGCGCCAGGGGGGCGACGCCTTCATGCTCCGCATCAAGGTGCCGGGCGGCTACCTGACGGCGGCCCAGGCCCGGGAGATCGGCGTGGCCGCCGACGCCTTCGCCGAGGGCCCCGAGGACAGCCCGGTCTTCGGCAACCGCTTCGCCGACCTCACCACGCGACAGGACGTGCAGCTCCACTGGATCAGCATCCGCGACGTGCCGCGCATCTGGCAGCGCTTCCACGACGTCGGCCTCACGACCGTCCAGGCCTGCGGCGACTCGGCGCGCAACGTCTGTTCGTGCGCGGTGGCCGGTGTGGACGCCGACGAGGTCATCGACGCGCTGCCGGTGGCCCGAGCCATCTCGGACTTCTTCACCGGCAACCGGGAGTACGCCAACCTGCCCCGCAAGTTCAAGATCGCGGTCACCGGCTGCCTCGAGGACTGCGCCCGGATCGAGATCAACGACATCGGCTTGTGGCCGGCCCGCCACGACGACGGCGAGGTGGGCTTCAACGTCCTCGCCGGCGGCGGGCTCTCCGACGGGGAGCGGATGGCCTCGGACCTCGACGTCTTCGTCTCGCCCGAGCAGGGGGTCGAGGTGTGCCGGGCCATCGCCCAGCTGTTCGGCGAGCTCGGCAACCGCGAGCACCGCGGGCTCGCCCGGATGCGCTACCTCGTCCAGGAGCTCGGCCCCGAGGGGTTCCGGGCCGAGCTGGCCGAGCGGGTCCGCTTCGAGCTGCGGCCGGCCGGCGAGGAGCTGACCCGCCACTTCCGCGGCGACCACGTAGGGGTGCACGCTCAGCGCCAGCCCGGCCTCGTCTACGTGGGCTGCTCGGTCCCCGTCGGGCGCATCCACGGCATCGACCTCGTCGAGGCGGCTCGGCTGGCCGAGACCTACGGCGACGGGACGCTCCGCCTGGGCATCGACCAGAACCTCGTCTTCACCGGGGTGCCCGAGGGGCGGGTGGACGAGCTCCTGGCCGAGCCGCTCCTCGAGCGCTACTCGCCGTTCCCCGGCCCCTTCGAGCGGGGGGTCGTGGCCTGCACGGGCAGCGAGTTCTGTCGCTACGCGGTCATCGAGACGAAGGAGCGGGCCGTCCGCTGGGCCCGGGCCCTCGACGCCCGGCTGGACGCCGAGGAGGCCAGGACCACGGTCGCGGTGCAGCTCGGCCAGCGGCCGAACGGCGACCGGGGGGTCATCCGCCTCCACGTCTCGGGCTGTTCGGCGAGCTGCGCCCAGCCCCAGATCGCCGACATCGGCTTCCGAGGTGACATCGCCCACGTGGCCGAGCACATCGAAGAGGCCGTCGACATCGGCCTCGGCGGCTCGCTCGGCCCCGACGCCGGGTTCATCGACTGGGTGGCCGGGGCGGTGCCGGTCGACGAGGTGACCGACGCGGTGGCCCGGGTCGTGGCCCGCTACGGCCGCGAGCGTCGGCCCGACGAGCCGTTCTACAACTGGGCCCGCCGCACCCCCAACGAGGAGCTCCGGGCCACCCTCGTCGGGCAGGGCGCCCCTGCGGGCGGTGGGGCGTGAAGCGCTACCAGCTCCGCCAGGAGATGAACGGCATCGAGGAGCCGCCGGGCAAGGTCTGGTTCTGGGAGCTCGAGGCCGGCGTCATCGACGCCGGCCGCTGCATCCAGTGCGGGACGTGCGTGGCCGTGTGCCCCTCCAACTCGATCGGGGTCCACGAGGAGACCTTCCTGCCCGAGCTCGTGAAGATGTGCACCGGGTGCTCCCTCTGCTGGGACTTCTGCCCCCGGGGCGGCCTGCGCTACGAGGCCCTCTGGCCGCCGTCGACGCCCGAGCCGACCGACGGGACGGCGGGCGACGGCGAGCTGGCCCCGGCCACCCCGACCGACGTGAAGTCCGACGCGGCCGACACCTATTGGAAGATCTCCGGGGGCCCGCCGGCCGAGGGGCTGGGGGCGGTGCTCGAGCGCTTCGCCGTGCGGGCGGCCACGCGCTCGGACGCGGTGCAGGACGGTGGGGCGGTGACCGCCCTCCTCGTCGCCCTCCTGGCGGCGGGTGAGATCGACGGCGCCCTCGTCTCCAAGCCGAGCGACGACCCCGACGAGCCCTGGAGGGGCGTGGCCACCGTGGCCACGACCGCCGCCGAGATCGTCGCCTCGTCGGGGAGCTTCTACAACCAGACGATGGCCCTCGCCGAGCTCGACCTCTCCCGCTACGCGCTCGGGCCGAAGCCCCGGCTTGCCGTCGTGGGGACGCCGTGCGAGATCCAGGGCATCCGGGCCATGCAGGCCCGCCGCTGGAACACCGGGGCCCACCGGGTGGACGCCGTCGTCCTCACGATCGCCCTCATGTGCACGAAGAGCTTCGACTACGAGGGACTGATCCTGCGGAAGCTGGCCGAGGAGCGGCACGTCGACCTCGACCGGGTGAGCAAGATCGACGTCATCCGGGGGAAGATGATCGTCGAGTACGCCGACGGCGAGCGGGCCGTGGACGAGCCCGTGAAGGGCTTCCACGACGTGGCCCTCAAGGGCTGCGACGAGTGCGCCGACTTCCTTGGCCGCAGCGCCGACCTCTCGGTCGGCAGCGTCGGTTCGATGGACGGGTGGACGAGCGTGCTCGTGCGGACCGAGCGGGGCCGGCTGGCCTTCGAGAAGGCCCGGGCCAAGCTCGACGTGCGCGGTCTCGACGACCCCGACGCCCTCATCCGGCTGGACAACCTCGACAAGAAGATCGCCTTCCGCAGCCTGCCCCGGAAGTTCGACCCCGACGGACCGCTCTTCATCGACTACGAGGAGCACGTCCGGACCTACGCCGAGACCGACCGGGCGCCGGTCGAGCTCCGGCGGTGACGGCGCTGTCGCCGACCGCACCCCCCAGCCTGCACGTCCCCGCCGAGCCCGAGGAGCGCAGGGCCGCCTGGCTCGCCGCGGTCCTCGCGGGCGACGACCTGGCCGATGTCGTGACGGGGGCCGACGGCCCGGCCCGGTGGCTCTGGGCCCGCTGGCGGGTCCTCGCCGGCGCCGGTCTCGCCGAGGAGTCCTTCGTGGCGATCGCGCTCGGCTACCGACGCGAGCTCTGGCTCTGGCTCGTCGGCGACCGCACCTGGGACCAGTGCTGCTCGGGGCTGATCGGCCGGCTCGAGCGACGTCTCACCCGCTGAGCACCCTCGGAGCGAACCGCGCCAGGCCAGACTGTCGGCCGTGACCGACCGGGCGCCCCCCGCCGTCTCGCTGGCCAACGTGTCGGTGGTGCGGGACGGGCGCCCCATCCTCGACCAGGTGGACTGGGAGGTGCGTGGCGGCGAGCGCTGGGTGGTGCTCGGACCCAACGGCTCGGGCAAGACGACCCTCCTCCAGGTCGCCGCGGCCCGGTTGTGGCCGACGAGCGGCACCGTCGAGGTGCTCGGCCAGCGTCTCGGCCACGTGGACGTGCGGACGCTGCGGCCGAAGGTGGCCCTCGTGAGCGGCTCGGTCATCCGCCAGCTCCGCCCGACCCTCACCGCCCGAGAGGTCGTGGTCACCGGGCGCCACGGCGCCCTCGAGCCGTGGTGGCACCAGTACGGCGACGAGGACTGGGCCACGGCCGACCGACTCCTGGCCGACGCCGGGGTCGGCGGACCCGGTGGCGTCGGCGGGCGCGAGTTCGGCGTGATCTCGGAGGGCGAGCGCCAGCACGTCCTCGTGGCCCGGGCGCTCATGAGCCGACCCGAGCTGCTGCTCCTCGACGAGCCGGCGGCGGGCCTCGACCTCGGTGCCCGTGAGCGGCTCGTCGAGCGGCTGGCCGAGCTCGCCAGCCGGACCGACGTCCCGCCGTTCGTGCTGGTCACCCACCACACCGAGGAGATCCCCCGCGGGGCGACGCACGCCGCGCTCGTCGCCGGGGGGCGCCTCGTCGCCCAGGGCCGGGTCGACGACGTCCTCACATCCGAGGCCGTGTCGGCCTGCTTCGGTGTGGCGGTGACGGTCGGGCGCGACGACGGGCGCTGGTGGAGCCGGGCCCGCCCGTGCGTCGAACCCTCCTGACCTCGGTCTCTCGGGCGGGACCCGTGCGCCCGCCGGCCGGCGGCCGCATCCGACCGTTCTGACCTGGTCCGAAGAAGAGCGCTTGCGAAGGCTCCTCCCTTCGGTTAGCAAGAGGGGCGAGCAGGCGGAGATGACGCCGACAGGGGTCGGCGAAGTTGTTGAGGGTAAGGCGCTGGCGATGTCGGCGTTGTGCTGCTCCCGACCATCCACCACTTGGATCAGGCCCGTCATTAGGGTCTTTGTCAAGAGAGGTAGGTCTCCGGGGGAGTGACACTGGTGGTCGTCCTGTTGATCCTCGCTGCTCTGTGGATCGTGGTTCTACTCCCGGGCTATCTCAAGAAGCGCTCCGAACGCCGCTCCACCGGCTCCATCGAGTCCTTCCACGAGCGCCTCCATCTGCTGGAACGGACCGGGCCCAAGCTGGTCGAACCGGCCTACCGCCTCGAAACGGCCAGCCCGGAGGGATCGACCACGGGCAGCGGCCTCCCCACCGTCTCGAGCAACCCTGGCCGGGCCAAGCTGGTCCTCCTCCAACCGGTGTCCGGTGACGCCTTCGACGACGAGGACGACGTGGTCGACGACCGACGGGGCACCCACTACCGCCGGGTGGCCCCCCTCGAGCTCGACACCGCCCCGCCCCTGTCGGTGCCCGAGCGGAGGCGAGGCCCCGACCCCTACCGCCAGCAGCTGGCCCGCAAGCGACGTCGGGACACCCTCGCCGTCCTGGCCGGGGTCTTCCTCCTCACCGCGGCAGCCGGCAGCCTCCACGCCCTCCACCCCCTGTGGGTGCTGACCGCCATCTCCGGTCTCGCCCTCGTGGCTTACGTCGGCCTCCTCGTCTACGCCCAGAACCTCAACGCCGAACAACGTCGCCTGGCGTACCTCCGGAGGAACGCCCTCGGTGCGACGGTGGACCGCTGGGCCGACGAGGGTGACGCTTACGACGACGAGGAGGAGCCCCAGGTCGTCGCCCGCTGAGCGCAGCCGTCTCGGGCCCGCACAGTGCCAATCTGACGAGGGACTATTCTCGGGCCCGGAACCCTTCCGGGGGTGTAGCTCAGTTGGCAGAGCGCTACGTTCGCAACGTAGAAGTCGGCGGTTCGAGTCCGCTCACCTCCACCGCATTCCTCCTGGTAAGGCCCTCAGCAGCCTTCGCAATCTGCACTCGATAGGTGCGCATTGGCGCGAGTTTGGCGCGGACCGGTTCCCACAGCTCTGCGTCTGCCTCTGCTCGGCGCAGGTAGGGCTGCTACTGCACCCTCAACTGACGCGTCGCTCTCGGACCGCCCAGTCGATTTCTCGGCCTACAGCCTTGGCATAGCGCATGAGCGTCGAGAGTCGTACGTCCCGGTTGCCACCTTCGATCCGAGCGACGACGGACTGGGACGACCCCATCCTCGCCGCCACGGCCGTCTGGGACAGCCCCTCGGCAACGCGGGCCTCGGTGAGCGTCCTCAGCAATTGCCGGCGCCGCGCCGCCTCGGCCATGAGCTCCGGAAAATCCGGGTTGCGCTCCGTTCGCTTCGCGATGTCCTCGTCGATCTCGTCGAAGTAGCGATGCATGTATGCTCCTTTGAAGATGCTCTTTAGATCATAGGCCGACGACGACCACGTCGGCGTCAGTCGGCAAGACGTCGCTCGGCCAGGGAGATCTCGTGCGGGGGTGTCCGCTGGGTCTTCTTGGAGATCACGTGGAGGGCCAAGAGGACCCTTCCCTTGGCTCCTTCCTCGGCGAAGAACAGCCGGTAGGAGGCCTGCAGGGCGTCGGCCCGGACTTCGTAGATGGGACCTCGGAGGTGCCGAGCGACGACGAGTCCGTCTGTTCGCACCTCGCCCATGGCGTCGTAGATCGCTGCAGCATCCTCGTCGGTGAGCTGGCGGATGAACTCCCGGGCCGGCTGTCGTCCCGACGCCGTCGAGTAATAGCGCCAGCGCCTTCGCACCATCATGCCGTGGTCCCCCGGGGCCCGTTCCCGCCGGCGATCTGCTCCACCTCGGGTCCGATCGGGAAGAACCGCTCGCCGAGTCGTTCGGCGGCCGCCCGGTCGGCGGCAACTGGTGCAGCGGCGTACACGGCGAGAGTCATGCGAGGGTCGCTGTGACCGAGGCGGTGTTGGGCGGTCTTCACGTCCACCCCCTCGAGCACCAGCGTGGTGGCGGCGAGGCGGCGCAGGTCGTGGAAGCCGGCTCCCTCGCAGCCGGCGGCCCTGACCGCAGGGAGCCAGATCCGGTTCCGGAAGTTGCCCTGGTTCACGACGCCGCCAATACCGTCGGTGAAGACGAGGTCCTCGCTCACGCAGTCCTCCCGGTACCGGGCGAGGTGCTCGGCCAAGAGCTGGACCAGGGGCTTCGGCAGGCCCATCGTCCGCCGGCCCGCTTGGGACTTCGGTGGCCCGAACATCGGACGGCCCTTGAGGTCCCGGGTGACCGCCTCGGCCACGGTCAGCGTCCGACGCTCGAGATCGAGGGCCCGGAGTCGAAGGCCGAGGACCTCGGACCAGCGAAGGCCGAGCACCGCTCCAAGCCAGACCATCGGGCGGTAGCGCTCGGGGATCCCGCCGGCAATGCGGGCGACGTCCTCGGGGGTGAGGTCGTGACGCCGGGTGCTCGTGACTTCGGGCAGATGGACCCGACGGCACGGTGAGCGCCCGAGCCAGTCGTTGTCGACGGCGTAGGCGAAGATTGCCTTCAGGACGGCGTAGTTGCGGCGGACGGTCCTCGGAGCCTGATGGATCGCCCATTGGTTGACGAGGACCTGGACGTCGTCGAGGGAGACATCCTCGAGGTTGTGGTCCCCGAGTGCCGGGACGATGTGGCGATCGACGGCGATCCGGTCGGTCGCTGCCGTGGTCGGCCTCTTGGACGGGTTGGACGCCAGCCAACGCCGGGCGAGCTCGTGTACCGGCATGAGCCGAGCACCGGGATCGAGCCACGAGCCACGGCGGATGCTCAGTTCGACCGCCGCCAGGTAGACACGGGCGTCGGCGGCCGTCAGGAAGCGGATGTCCGCCAGGTGACGGCGGCCGCCATGCCAGTAGGACGCCTCCCAGATCCTGCCTCGCTTGCGAACGCTCCCGAAATGGCGTCGTGACGGCACCGCTTCACCTCGATCCGGAAAGCGACCGGAGGACGATCGCTCTGGGGTGCTTCGGCGTGGTCAGGCGGGACGCCCCCGACGCGAGACCGCTGCGGCGCGGGTAGCCCGCGCAGCGGTGTTGAACAGGAACGGTAGCCCAGGGCTGTGACTTGAGGTGGCGACAGGGGTCCACTTGGTCACGCCTTCCCGTCGGAGCGGTGCTCGGATTGTGGCTGCCTCGGCCGCTGGCTGCGCTCCGCTGCCAGCTCCGCCTCCGCCTCGGCGAACCACAGGGCCAGGCGTTCGGCGAAGGGGTCGTCGTAGCCCATGCCCGCGAAACGCCAGTCGGACTCGAGGGTCGGTCCGTCCGTCTCGGTGCTGCGGGCGAAGTCGATACGGGCCTGGCGAAGGGCACTGAAGGTCGTCGAGTAGGTGGGGGACTTGGTGGCGAACTGGCCGCCGTAGCCGAAGAGGTGGGCATGCTCCCGGAGTTCCAGAGAGTGAAAGAGGGGAGTGCTGCCGAGATCCCAGGCGGTGGTCACGAGGCGCTCTGCGTGCGGCCGGAGCCCGAGGTGGGCGATCTGCATCCTGCTCCTCAACGGTCGGGCCAGCCGCCCCGTGTCGTCGGCCGTCTTCACCGAGTACTTGGCGACGTAGCCAGCGACGATGGCGGGGTCGTCTCCTGACGAAGCGAGGTCGAGGACGCGCAGTTCCCTTCCCCACCTCGCATCACATGGAGCCGTGGTGTCATCGGCAGCACCCTCGAGCAGCTACACGAGCAAGACCCCATGCTGCCGCTGGTGCGCTTCGACACCAAGGCGGTCACGACCACCGGCGTCGTCGACCATCACGAGTGGCAGGGTCGCTTCCTTCTCCAACGAGACGGCGACACGTTTATCGGCTCCGGCAGCCGCACCGAGGGGCCGCGGTACACGACTCAGTCTCGAGAGATCTCAATTCTCCCGGCGGTCGCTACGGTCAATGGATGATGGCGCCGTCGCCGGCACGCCTGACCCCACCGGGGGACCCCTGCCCCCGGTCCTTCCCCGTGCCGAGACGGCACTGCGGGCTCTCCCCCGGACAGAAGTCCCGAGCGCGCGTACCCCTCGGGCTCAGGTCGATCGCCGACCGTGCGGTATCGGCACGTACGTCGCGGCCCACCTCCTTGTCACCAGCGGTCGGGATCTACCGTTACCGTAAACGCCGATCCGTCGATCCGTCGGGCTCGCGGGAGGTAGCGCGTGCGAGATCCACGTACTCAACGACGACCTTCAGCCGGGAGTCTGGGGCACCCGAGCGGTCCGTTGGCGGATCGGCAAGGTGGGGCGTTGGCGCTCGTGCTGTACTCGGACACCTGCTCAACTCGCCGCGCCCGACGCAAGACCTGCGACTCATGTCAGCGCGGGTGCGAGGTAGCCGCCGTCGGTCTCGAGCAAGCCGGTGAGCAGCCGGTCCGGGCGCCAATCTTCGAAGTGGTCCTCGGTCCGGTCGCGGCCGAGCCAGATCTCAAGATCGCGGAGCTGGTCGAGCACCGCGGCGCCCAGGAGCAGCGTGCGACCGTGGACTGGATCCCGTTCACGAGCTGCGATGGCGAACGCGGCCGCGCCGGCGTCGTTGTCGGACCGCTGCCCATCCTCGGACACGAGGGCCTCGCACACCAACCGGCACAGGTCGATCTCCACCGGGCCCAGCACGGCGAACTCGAAGTCGAGGAGGGCGACCACCTCGCCGTCCCACACAGCGTTCATCAGCGCGAGGTCGCCGTGGTTGACGACCTGCTCGACGACGGGCGCGGCTCGGTAGTAGTCGTCGATGATCTCGTGGAACCGCGACCGCTGCACATCCGGCAGACCCAACGCAGCACTGACGCGATCGGTCGCGGCCGTGGCGTCGTCAGCTGTTGCCGGTATGAAGCCCGCGTGCGATCCAACGACCAGACGGAGCGAGGGCGTGGCGTCGTGCACGACCTGTACGCGCGCCCACAGCTGGCGGATCGCTCGACGCCGCTCCCCGGGTGTCAGCGTGGGCCACGCCTCGTGCAGGTTCTGGCCTTGAACCTCCTCGGTCACGATCCAGTCATGACCCTCGATCGTGCCCACCCCGAGGATCTTCGGGTGTCCGACTTCGGGCGGCAGCGCGCGCACGAGCGCGACCTCGGCGGCCATGCCGTCGACGACTGACGTGTTCGCGATCCGCACGGCGAGGCCACCACCGACCCAGGTCGCGTTCGAGATCCCGAGAGCCTGCCGCATCCCGCGGAGATCACCGCCGTGCTGGGCGACGACCTGGGCAGCCAGAGACCGGACGACGGCCGCCTCGGTCGGGTCGCGGTGCTCGTCGAGCCAGTGCGTCTCCGCCTCGGGCTCCTTCATCGTTGGGGCAACCCGTTGTGAATACCCCAAGGCTCAGCTACTGCGCCAATCTCCGGTAGTGGAGTGTCGAAGAATGCCACGGTCTCCGACGTTACGGCGCTGCACCACACTGCGACGAGCTGGACCGAGCTGGGGCGCCGTCACACCCGTTTCGTAGCGTGGCCTCGTGGCTGGTAACGATGTCTTGCCTTCGCTTCCGATCCTGACGGAACGGGTGGCGTCGGAGCGCGAAACGATGAACGCACACGCCGAGAGCCTCGACACCAAGGCGGGGGTCGTCCTTGGATTCGCTGGCGTCCTCGTGGGCCTTGGTGCCACCGCCCAGGTTGCTGTTTCGGGGCGGGTCGTCTTCCAGATCGGACTGGGATTCGCTGTTGCGGCTGCCCTCCTCGCAGCATGGGCGTTCCTCCCTCGACGCTTCCCGGTGCTCGAGGTGTACCTCCTGCGCCAGCACTACCTCATGGAGTCGGAGTTCGAGACCCGGTTGCACCTCCTCGACACCGAAATCGAGATGGTCAAGGAGGTCGCCGACCTGGTGAGGCGCAAGGGTCGGCGGGTCCGCCTGTCGGTCGGTTGCCTGGCGATCGCGGCGGCGCTCGTCGTCGCCGGTACGCTGGTAGCGACGGGAGGACGACCCCATGGCTGAGGACAAGACACCGCAGGGCACACCGGCTGCCGAACCTGTGCCGGCGGCCGAGCCGCGGCCCGAACCCCCGCCGTACCAACCGGACAGAGAGCTCATCGGCTACATCGAGAGGGGACAGAAGCCTCCGACGTCTGCGCCGGTGCGGCCACCCGAAGAGCCGTAAGTCCAGCTCCACGGTCACGCAGGTCGGGCGGTGTGGCTGGGTCACCCCACACTCTGCTGACTCTCGACGGCCGGTCGCGAGGAGCTCGTCCAGCTTCTCCGCAACCGAGCGGTCGACACTCTCGGGAGCGATCCGTAGATGTCGGCGGTGGTGCGGATCGAGGCGTGTCCCAGGCGGCGTTGGATGACGTCCAGTGGCCCGCCGAGTTTCTCGCATCAGGTGCCCGGCTGAGTGGCGCAGACGGTGGAAGCTCAAGCCTTGGAGACCGAGTCGCTCGAGGGCTGGGTTCGGGATGCTCATAAGCGGTGGCCCGTTTCAGGGGGCCCGGTCACCCCCAGGTGCTTGCATGGCTCCCTGTGGTCTCAAGCGGTACTTCAGGTCGCTGGCATGCCCCTTAGCGTCCTGCCTCATGTGCGTTCGATTGTGAGTGGAGTGTGTCTGGCGAGCGCCTCAAAGTCGTTGTCCGAGTGAAGGATCGGAAGGGAGGCTCGGATGGCGGTAGCGGCAATCAGGCAATCGATAAGTCTTCGTATCGTCTCACCGCGGCGACGACACCGTCGATAAAGAGCTGCGGCCTCTTCGTAATCCATGGGTTCAGTAGGGATGAGCACCCCTCGAGCAAGCAGTCCCCGAAGATCAGCTAGGTGTTGCTCGTCGCGGGCACCCGCAAGGACTTCCATGCGAATCGGGTGCGAGGTTGCGATCTCATCGCTAAGCAGAGCGTCGACACGGTTGCAAACTGCACTGCCGGTATCACGGAGAAATTCCACCCAGGCTGAGGTATCGATCAGGATCACGTCGCCCGATTACTCCGCATCGCCTCGAGGTCGCCTTCCCATCCCGATCCCTTGAGTCGCCGCGCCTTGTCCAGGCTGAGGGGTTCACCGGCCACGGTTCTCAGAGCGAAGTTGACAGCGTCGCGCTTTGTTTCGAGGTGGTAGCGCTGCATGACGATTTGGCAGGCGTCCTCGTCGATGTCAATGTTGGTGCGTGACATACACCTACTATACACCACCGGGCGTCCTGAGGCGCCGTAGCCGAAGGAGCCGGCCGGCGTCGGGAACCATGGGCTGTCCGATGTCTCGGTCGTGCGCGAGCCCGTGCGCGTACGCAGCCTTGGTGCAACCGCACAGACCGTCATTTCGGACAGGGTGGTCTTTCAGGTCGGACTTGCCGCAGCCGTGGTCGCGGCGGTCTTGTCCGCATGGGCTTTCCTACCCCGTCGCTACCCGCTGCTAGGGGTGGAGCGACTCCGACAGAGCAACCTCACGGCCTCGGAGGCGGAGACGCGCCTCGAGCTGCTCGACACGCAGATCGTCATGGTCAAGGAGGCCGCGACGCTTGTGCAGCAAAAGGGATGGCGGATCCGAGCAGCCGTCGCTTGTCTGGCCATCGCCGCCGAGGCTGTCTCAGGGATCCGAAGCGGTTCGAGCAACAGGTCGATCTGCTCCGATCCTGAGCGCTGGGCGGCCCGACTCACCACCCGGGCGGGCTCGGCCCTGGCTGGGACCGCTTTTCCGGCCGGGCGGCCTGACCTATGGTGGCCGGCGGAGTCGACGGGAGGTCCGCCCGATGACGCGTGTGCAGGTGACGGTTGACGGGGTCGCCTATCAGGACGACGTGGAGCCGCGGACCCTCCTCGTCCACTACCTGCGCGACCGTTTGGGCCGCACCGGCACCCCCATCGGCTGTGACACGTCGAACTGCGGTGCCTGCACGGTTCTCCTGGACGGCCAGAGCGTGAAGAGCTGCGCCGTGCTGGCCGTGCAGGCCGACGGATCGGAGATCACGACCATCCAGGGCCTAGCAAAAGACGGCGAGTGGCACCCGGTCCAGCGGGCCTTCCACGAGACGCACGCCCTGCAGTGCGGGTACTGCACGCCGGGGATGATCATCGCCGCCGTGGACCTGCTCGGCCGCAACCCCTCCCCTGACGAGGCGGAGATCCGAGAGGGCCTCGAGGGGAACCTCTGCCGGTGCACCGGCTACCAGAACATCGTGGCGGCCGTGCAGCTCGCCGCCGCCGAGCTGGCCGACGAGGTGGCGGCTAGATGACCGTCGAAGCCACCGAGGCGGCCCCCGAGATCGGCCGGGCCCGGCGGCGCAAGGAGGACGCCCACCTGGTCACCGGCCAGACCACCTGGACCGACAGCGTCAGCCTGCCAGGGCTGGCCCAGATGGCCGTCCTGCGCAGCCCGATGGCCCATGCCCGCATCGACCGAGTGGACGTGTCCCGGGCCCTCGAGCTGCCGGGCGTCCTCGCTGCCTTCAGCGGGCGGGACCTGGCTGAGGACTCCGCCCCTCTCCCCTGTGCCTGGCCGGTCACCGCCGAGATGGTCCACCCCGACCACCATGCCCTGGCCGTCGACGAGGTCCGCTACGCCGGGGACGGCGTCGCTGTGGTGGTCGCGCGCGACCGCTACTGCGCGGCGGACGCCCTCGAGGCGATCGAGGTCGACTACTCGCCTCTCCCGCCTGTCCTCGACATGGAGGTGGCCCTGCGCGACGAGGTGCTCGTCCACACAGAGAAAGGCACGAACCGCTGCTTCGTGTGGCCGTTCAATGCCGGCGACGTCGACGACGCCTTCGGCCGCGCCGACATCGTGGTGACTCGGCGGTTCCGCCAGCAGCGGCTCATCCCCTCGGCCATTGAGCCCCGAGCGGTGGTAGTGGCGCCGCTCGCCGCCGCCGACGAGTACACCGTCTACTCGGCCACCCAGATTCCCCACATCCTGCGGCTGATGCTGGCCCTCGTGACAGGCACGCCCGAGCACCGCATCCGGGTCATCGCTCCCGACGTCGGCGGTGGCTTCGGCTCGAAGCTGAACGTCTACGCCGAAGAGGTGCTGGCCTTCGTGCTGGCCAAGCGCCTCGGCCGCCCGATCCGCTGGACCGAGACGCGCAGCGAGGGCTACCAAGCCACCATCCACGGGCGGGACCAGATCCAGGACATCTCGGTGGCGGCCACGAGCGACGGCCGGCTGCTCGGGCTGAAGGTGGACCTGCTCGCCGACATGGGCGCCTACCTGCAGCTGGTGACGCCGGGCGTACCCCTGCTCGGGGCGTTCATGTTCCCGGGCATCTACAAGATGGACGCCTACCGGTTCGCTTGCACCGGGGTGTTCACGACCAAAACGCCTACCGACGCTTACCGGGGGGCCGGCCGTCCCGAGGCCACCTTCGCCATCGAGCGCATTATGGACGAGCTGGCCGCCGAGCTCGAGCTGGATCCTTTGGAGCTGCGAAGGCGCAACTGGATTCCCCACGAGGAGTTCCCCTTTACCTCGATCGCCGGCCTCGTCTACGACAGCGGGAACTACGAGGCGGCGACCGACCGGGCGGTCGAGCTGCTCGGCTACGACCAGCTGCGGGCCGAGCAGTCCCGCCGGCGGGAGGCGGGCGGGCGCCTTCAGCTCGGCATCGGGATCTCAACGTTCACCGAGATGTGCGGTCTGGCCCCGTCCCGGGTGCTGGGCTCGCTGTCCTACGGCGCGGGCGGCTGGGAGGCGGCGTCGATCCGGATGCTGCCGAGCGGCAAGGTCGAAGTCGTCACCGGTTCCTCGCCCCACGGCCAGGGGCACGAGACGGCCTGGAGCCAGATTGCCGCCGACGCCCTCGGCGTCGCCTTCGAGGACGTGGCGGTCATCCACGGCGACACCCAGTCCTCGCCCCAAGGCATGGACACCTATGGCTCGCGCTCTTTGGTCGTGGGCGGGGTCGCCGTTTACCAGGCCGCCCAGCGGGTGCTCGACAAGGCCCGCCGGGTCGTGGCCCACCTGCTCGAGGCGGCCGAGGGCGACATCGACTTCGCCAAGGGCACCTTCGCCGTTCGTGGCTCGCCGGAGGCGTCGATGACCATCCAACAGGTGGCCCTGGCTACCTTCGCCGCCCACAACCTGCCCGAGGGGATGGAGCCCACCATCAACGCCGACTACGTGGTCGACCCCGAGACGTTCTCCTTCCCCCACGGCACCCACCTCGCCGTCGTCGAGGTCGACACCGAGACCGGCCGGGTTCAGCTGGAGCGCTACGTGGCCGTCGACGACGTGGGCAACGTCGTCAACCCGCTCATCGTCGAGGGTCAGGTCCACGGCGGCCTGGCCCAAGGGATCGCCCAGGCCCTCTACGAGGAGGCGATCTACGACGGCGACGGCAACCTGGTGACGGCCACCATGGCCGACTACCTGGTGCCCTCGGCCGCCGACCTGCCCCGCTTCGAAACGGACCGCACCGTCACCCCTGCCACCTCGAACCCGCTCGGGGTCAAGGGAGTCGGCGAGGCGGGCACGATCGCCTCGACGCCGGCGGTGGTCAATGCCGTCATCGACGCTCTGCGCCACTTAGGCGTGGCCGATGTGGAGATGCCCTGCTCGCCCGAGCGGGTGTGGCGCGCCTTACAGGCGGCCGGCGAATGATCCCCGCCGCCTTCGACTATCTGCGCCCCGGCTCGCTCGACGAGGCCATCGATGCCCTCGGGGCTGAAGCCGAGGCCAAGGTCATCGCCGGTGGCCAGAGCCTCCTGCCCCTCCTCAGACTGCGTCTCGTCTACCCGTCGCTGCTGGTCGACGTGAGCCGCCTGGAGGAGCTGTCCGGTGTGCGTGACGACGGGGACGCCATCGTGATCGGCGCGGCCACCCCGCACGCCGTGGTCCTCGCCCACCCTCTGGTGGCTGAGCACGCACCGCTGATCGCCGCCGCCACCAAGACGGTGGGGGATCCGGCCATCCGCCATCGGGGCACGTTCGGCGGCTCGCTAGCCCACGCCGACCCGGCCGGCGACCTGCCGGCCGTCGTCCGTGCTCTCGACGCCGAACTGGTGGTGGCAGGGCCGAGCGGGCGGCGGGTCGCCGCCGCCGCCGACTTCTTCGCCGACTACCTCCAAACGAGCCTGGCCGACGACGAGTTACTCGTCGAAGTACGGGTGCGCAAGCTGGCCGGCGACTGGGGCGTGCGCTACGAGAAGTTCCAGCGCACGGCCCAGCAATGGGCCATCGTCGGGGTGGCGGCCGCCGTCCGGCGCGACGACGGTCACATCGCCGAGGCGAGGGTGGCGCTCACCAACATGGGCGCCATCCCGGTGCGGGCCGAGGCGGTCGAGTCGGCCCTCGTCGGGGCGAGAGCTGAGCCGGGGGCCATCGCCGAGGCGGCGGCCCACGCCGCCGACGGCACCCGGCCGGGCTCGGACATCCACGCCCAGGCCGACTACCGGGCCCACCTGGCCCGGGTGCTGACCGCCCGGGCGGTGTCGGCGGCGGCCGGGGTGCCCGCGGGCTGACGTCCCGGACTACCCGCTTCAGGCGGCATCTCGGATGAGCAGCCCTGCGCCATCACTCGGCCAACTGGACTCCCGGCCCGGTTGGCTCAGCGAGACGGGTTAGATGCACCACACATGATTTTGGCTATCCGGCGGAAGCACTCGCAGCCGACCCAGTGGCCCGATGTGCGGCCTGAAGATCTCAGCGATCGTCGTTTGGAGGACCGTGGGGCAGCTCCGGTGTGGGCAGGACCGATTGGATGACCGGGTGGGTGACACACACGACGTCGCTGCGCCGTGAGCGATCCGTGCGCGAGCGACGGGTACTGGGTGGCACCCTCGGGTACCGGGAGGGCCTTCAGAATGAGCCCTGAACTGGTCATGCTGCCAATCGGCCCACTTCACGACCTCAGGCCGAGGCCGTTCGCAACGTAGAAGTCGGCGGTTCGAGTCCGCTCACCTCCACCGTATTCCTCCTTATTCCTCCTGGTAACGCCCTCAGCAGCCTTCGCAATCTGCACTCGATAGGTGCGCATTGGCGCGAGTTTGGCGCGGAGCGATTCCCACAGCTCTGGGTCTACCTCTGCTCCGCGCGGGTAGCACCGCTACTGCAGTAGCGGAATGCCCAGAATCGACGCCGGCTAGAGGATGACCGGCTTGTTCGCACCCTCAACCTCCGCGTCGCTCTCGGACCGCCCAGTCGATGTCTCGGCCTACAACCTTGGCATAGCGCAGGAGTCTCGAGAGTCGTACGTCCCGGTTGCCACGGCGCTCCGGACAGGGTCTGGGTACGTTTTGGGCATGGCCCCCACAAGCGACGCACCAGCCGCCGTGCTCCTCGATGCCGGCGGCGTATTCGTTCTCCCAGACCCCGAGCGGATCCTAGGGGCCTTCACTCGAGCCGAGTGCTCCGTCCGCCGAGAGGTGCTGGCCGATGCGCACTACCGGGCCGCAACAAGGTTCGCAACCCATCTCGACGTTGAGGCGGGCTGGACCGAAGCGTGGCTCGACTACCTCAGGACGTATGTCGACGAGTGCGGCGTACCGCTGGACCGCCGTGATGAGGCCCATCGCCACCTCGACAGCGAGTTCGCTGATGCGGCGCTGTGGGTCGAACCCGTGCCCGGCAGCCGCGAAGGCCTGCGGGCCCTGGCCAACACTGGGGTTCGGCTCGGCATCGTCTCGAACGCCGATGGCATGATGGGCCAGCGGCTAGCTGAACTCGAGCTCTGCCAGGTGGGTCCCGGCATCGGCGTGGAGATTGAGTTCGTTGTCGACTCCGGCAACGTCGGCGTGATGAAACCCGATCCCCGGATCTTCCAGGCGGCCGTCGACCTCCTTGGTCTCGAGGCCGACCAGGTCTGGTACGTCGGCGATATGCCCGCCATCGACGTCGTCGGCGCCCAGCGGGCGGGGATCCGGCCCTTCCTCATGGATCCGCTCGGCCTCCACCTCGACGCCAGCTACGAACGCATCACGTCCTTGGCTGCGCTTGCCGAGCTAATCGAGGCGGCCCCGTCCGGGTGGCGATCAGCGTGACCGGCAACGAGGAGTTCTCACTCGCCTCAGCCCAGCGCGCCGCGAACGAGGGTCGGCTGGCCGAGTGGGTCGTCGACTTCCTCGCCAGCCCGGGCAGTAGCAACCCCGCGCTGGCCGCCGCCTTCGCCATGAGCGGCGGGACCTATCTGGGACCAATCCGCTTCGCTATTGACCGCCTCACACCAATGGCCGGTCCCGACGGGGACGAGGTGGTCGTCCCCGTCGCCGAGGAGGAGTGGGAAGCCGACGTCGAGGCCATGGAGCACAGCTTGGAAGAGGGATGGCACCCCCCGCCGCTGCTCGTGTCGCACCGCGAGGGCAAGTTCTTCGTCGAGGACGGGAACCACCGTTACGAGACGCTGAACCGCAGTGGCGCTACCCACGCCTGGACGATCCTGCGCTTCGCTGACGAGGTGGAGCGAGATCGGTTCCTGAAGGAACAGAGGTCGGGCGGTCGGGCCCGGTAATCGGGGGGCACACACCGATCACGTGGTGAGTTGGCGCGGCATCGAGAGGCTGGGCGGGATCAAGGCGCAGCGTTGGCAGGGATCGGGACGTTTGGCCCTTGTGCGAGCCGCCTCGGTCGGTCTTGGATGGAACTGAGGCCGGGTTGGCCGGCTTGCCCGTCCAGCCGGACGGTGAGGTGGTTCAGTGGCCAGTTCCGCTATTCCCCGAAGTGCGTGCGACGTCGCAGTCTCCTTGATTGGCGTCGGCTCCTATTTGCCGGACCGTCGAGTTTCCAACGAGGAGATCCTCAGATACCTCCGTCCGGTTCGCCCTGATGGCAGGCCCCTCGAACCCGAGTGGGTGGTCGAGCACCTCGGCATCATTGAGCGGCGGTTGGACTACGAGTTCGGTGGCCAAGGCAAGCGGAGCCGGGCAGAGGGCGGCATTTACGACGGTGACCTCGCGCTCCGAGCCGGGCGCGCCGCCCTTCTCGATGCTGGGATTGATGCTGCACAGGTCGATGTGGTGGTTCATGTCACGACCACACCCGACCTGATCGCCTGCCAAGACCACTTCCGATTCCTCATGACCGAGCTCGGATTACGCCACGATGTCGAACTCGTCCACCACAACCTCGGTTGTGCTGGCCTGTCCGCCGGATTCCGCACGGCTGCTCGCTCGCTCGCGTCAATTTCCCCCGCCATCGCGCTGGTGGTGGCGAGCAATTGCCCGTCGGGGTACTTCGGGCCCGAGGTGCACGATTACTACTACAAGCACAAGAGCGGCCAGGGATGGCTGGCGCCGCTGATGTTCGCCGATGGTGCAGGGGCGGCCGTCTGGCGCTCAACGCCACATGATGAAGAAGATCGTCGCACCGGCTTGCTGTCGGTACGCAACGAGACCAGTCCTGAAATCGGGCTCGTGACCTATCCAGGAGGAGGCTGTCTGCACCATACCTCGGAGACCAACCTGGCCGATCACGTCTTCCTGATGGACGGTGCCAAAGTCGCCGAGGTCTTCCCTCCCCTGATGGCGCGAGACTTCCAGATGCTACAGGAGGACTGGCCGACAGCCATCAAGCCCGCTATCGGAGATGACTTCAATGTCGACGCAGTCGCCCGTTGGTACCTGCATCAAGCCAACGGAGTGGTGGTCCGTCAGGCGATCGAGGCACTCGGTCTGCCCCCGGAACGGACACCGATCAGCGTCGACCATTATGGCAACACATCGGCCGCCAGTACCCTGATCTTGCTGGACGAAGACCGCCGCGCCGGCTTGATTAAGGAGGGCGACCTAGCGGTCTTCTTATGGATTGGTGCCGGAAATGGCGCCATGAATGGGTACGCAGCGGTCGTACTATGACCTGCGGGGACTTGGCGGACGGACGGCTTCGATCCGGAATGGTTCCAACATCCCTCTACTCCGAGGGCGGCACAACATGACGGCCATCGGCGACCGGACGGTGCTGACAACGGGGGCGAACTCGGGTGTGGGTTTGGCGACGGCCTTGCACCTGGCCCACCTGGGATTCCATTCGGTCGGCTCAGTCCGATCTCGGGCCAAGGCGACACTGGTGGCGAAGGCAGCTGCTAGCGCTGATGTGAAGGTCGAGACGGCAATACTCGACGTGACTGACGCCGAATGCTGTCAAAGGGTCGTTGACCGGCTTCGTCCATGGGCGTTGGTCAACAACGCAGGGTACTCGGGTGTCGGTGCGATCGAGGATGTCACGGACGACGAGGTGCGGCGTCAACTTGAGACGATGGTTGTAGCGCCCATGCGACTGGCTCGTATTGCCCTGCCGTACATGCGTGCCGCTGGCGAGGGGCGCGTGGTCAACCTTTCTTCCATCTTCGGGTTGGCGACCACCCCGTTCAGTGGCTGGTACCAGGCCTCCAAGCATGCCCTCGAAGCCGCGTCCGACGCGCTGCGGGTCGAGGTTGCGCGCGACGGCATCAAGGTCATCCTGATCGAGCCGGGTGGCGTGAAGACGCACATCTGGGAGGAAGTAGATTCAGAACTGGCTGGTCGCGCCGACTCGAACTATGAGTCAGGGTACCGTCGGGTCCACGCCTTGCTGGCGCCGTACACGGCCTTGATGACCAGACCCGAAGAAGTGGCGAGGATCATCGGCAAAGCCCTTACGGCCCGTTCGCCGCGGGCGCGTTATCTCGTCGGCTGGGACGCCCAGGGCATCCTTGCCGCCCAGTCACTTGTCCCAACCGTTGTCAAGGACCGCATCAGCCGTCTCCTGACCGGATTGTGACCCCTCTCATTAGCGCGACGGTCGATGACGCAGCCCGGATGCTCGATGCTGAAGAGTTCGGCATCTCGATTGACCACCTGGAGGACGTCTGGGTGGAATCACCTAGCGCTGGCTGAACGGCATGTTATGGGTCAGGAAACCGACCTTGGCGGCAAGACGGGATGTCATAGGCCATTTGTGACCGTTCGATCCAAGATCCCCAGCGTGGCGCGCAGAGCCGAATCGGGCACGATAGGGAATCGTTCCTTGAGGTCGCCGCTTACCTTCGACCAGTCGTAGTAGGACGTCACACTGGTGCCTCCGTCCTCACCGGCCTCCAGGCGGTACCCATAGAAGTGCGCAACCGGGACATCGGGCCCGAGGTCCCACGCGATCTCCTTGTCGCGCTCGAAAACGATGATGTGCACCGTCACGTCGTACTTCCCGAGCGGGATGTCATTGAGCGACTCGCGGTCCATGTGAATGACGAACGTGTCGCCCACCTTCTCCGCCGGTTCGCCGGTGAAATCCTGTAGCATCCCAGAGGCGTCGATGGCCACATGGCCCGCCGGGCTACGCAAGACGTCGAAGATCGCGGAGGGCGGCGCCGGGATAGCCCGGGTTACCTCGATGCGGTCCGACAGGAAGACGGTATCGGGCATGTGGGTCTCCTCATGGACGTGAGTGGGCTAGACGCCACTCTGGAAGTGTTCGGTAGGACGAGCATCGCACCCCGACGCTACGGGCCCGAACACGCTGGACCTTGCCGTATGCCGGGCGGCTGACAGTGGATGAGCAACTCAATTGGCTTCTGGTCGCGATTTTCGCCATCGCTATATCCCGCGATCCTGATAGTCATCCCAGCCCGCTATAGAGCGAGCGCTGCTCGGATCTGACCGAGCCACTCGACGCCTAATTGGCGCCCATTCGGGAACTGATCATCTCGATCCCAGCGCCATGTTGCGACCATCGCAAGGACGAGGAGGCGGCACTTACGAAGTAGATCTTGGTCGGCATCCGGATAGTACTCGTCGACCTCTTCGGGCGCATGAGCGACGTCGAACTCGACGGGTCCCCGGCAACACGTTTCAAGATCAATAAACAGCAGCCCCTCCTGCGTCCTCAGCAAGTTGCCCGGATGCGGCTCGCCGTGCAGTAGCTGCTCCTTGGGGCTTCGGTTGGCGACTGCGCGCCTCAGCCTGCCAAGCGTCTCGGTCAAAAGCTGTCGGTCTGCGTCGACGAGCTCTGGTGTTTGCGCGGGGTTGCCAACCAACCGCTGCGCCTCCGCGACTCGATCCGTAAAGTGCGGCGATGCTACGTCGATCTGCTGCATGCCGGAATGCAGTCGGCTGAGCGCCTGGGCGTACTTAGGCGCCGCAAGGTCTGGAGAGGCCGCGGCCTCGTAATGGACCCATAGTGTGATAGCGAAGCCGTCACGTACGTAGACACGCGGCTCCACCCGAGGTTCAGGCGCAGCCACCGGACTGTTGTTTTCCGCGAGTAGCCGAGCAACCTCAAGTTCGATCTCGGCACCTGCCTGATGCGCTACATGCGCGACCCGAGCAACCACGTCACACGGAAGCAGGCGGACAGCGAGTCGGTTCGAGTTGTGAAGAACATCGGCCTCATCGACCCTTAGGCCAAGAGCTGAAGCCGCCGCCATCCCAGCAGCCACCGCACGCGAGACCTCCAACGCTTTCATCGTCGGGCGAGCCGGGCCGCGCGAATGGGGACGCCCACAGCTAGAAACTCTAATTGGCACCTGGCAGACGCCGAGGGCAATTCCCGAGCACTTCGTCCGATGCGGCGGCCTACCCTGTCGCGTGGCACAGGCCGTTCGAGTCCGCTCACCTCCACAACAGTCGTCACAGCGACTTGCTGGTCCTTCTGCGCCTCGAGCGAAACTCAAAATGTCCACTGCCACTCCGTTCGGAGCGGCATCATGTCTGGGTGACGGTGTCCCAGGCCACACCCTCCGTATCGAGAACACCGGCCAGCAAGCCTTGGGAACCCTTCGGTGAGAGCCAGACGGTGGCCCCAAGATGGAGAGCTGTCGCCACGGCTTCGACATTGAGCACGTTGAGCGTCGGGTGGCGCCCGGCCACCTGCACCATAAGTGGGACAACAGCTCGGGGCGCTGCTAGCCCGATGGTCTCTGGGAGCTCGAGCATCGAGGCGATGGCTCGTTGTTGCGCTTCCTCCGAAAGCTCTCGAAACGGTCCTGAAAGGTGACCACCTCCGCCGGCCATCGCGGCCCGACATGCCCGGTAGTACCAGTACGTCGTCGTGAAGAGCTGTACGTGCCTTCTCCGTCGATCCAAACCGACGAGTAACTCCTCGATTAAGAGGCGGTCGTCGAGGACGACGTCCACCTATTGATCGGCCAGGTCTGGATCGACCAAAGCCTCGAGTCCAGCCTCGTAGCGATCACGGAGGACACGCTTGAGCTCGACCTTTGCCTGGTCGATGCCACCTGGGAGGATCAATGCCGCCTCACCAAGGTCCACAAATGCAACGTTCCCACCGCCATCGATACCCCAACGATGTCGGAGTTCGGCGGGCAGGCTGGTTTGCCCACGAGAGGAGACTTTGGCATGCACCACTGCAGAAGCCATGTGTGCATTGTAACACGACGAGAAGTACAAGACCTCGTGTCCTGGCCCTGATGTGGTCGGCGGAAAGAGCTGAGGACGTTGCTGCGCTGTCCGCGATCCATGCGCGAGCGACGGGTACTTGGTGGCACCGACGAGTACCGGGAGGACCGTCAGGATGAGGGGACTTCGGAATTGACGGGGGAAGGACCATCCCCGGCGAGAGGTAGTTCAGCTGTCACCGTGAGTGATGCCACTTCCTCGCAAGCTCCCCGCCAGCCTCGAGACCGACCCGAAGAAGATGGTGGAGCTGCTGGTCGGCCTGCCCGAGGTCACAGTGCTCGGTGTCGTCGATGAGGAGTTGCTCATCGACCTGCACATCGAGACACGACGAACGCCGGTCGGTTGTCCGGTCTGCGGGGTGCCGGCCGAGCTGAAGGGCTGGCGGGAGGTGGTCCTCGTCGATCTCCAGGTCTTCGGCAGGCCGACCAGGCTCCACTGGCACAAGCGGCGCTTGCGCTGTGCCGATGGTGACTGTCCGAACGGCAGCTGGACCGAAGAGGATCGCCGCATCGCAGCTCCCAGGATGAAGCTGACCGATCGGGCCGGACGGTGGGTGACCGAAGCGGTCGGCCGCCAGGTCCGCACAGTGAACGAGGTGGCGACCACCTTGGGCTGTGACTGGCACACCGTGAACGACGCCGTCCTCGCCTACGGCGGAGCCCTGGTCGAGCACCCGGGCCGCTTCGGCGCCCTCGAGGCGCTCGGCCTCGACGAGGTGGCCTTCGTGCGCGACGGCCCCTTCCGGGTCACCCAGTTCTCGACCTCGATCGTCGACGTGGCCGCTGGCCAGCTGCTCGACGTCGTCCGCGGTCGGGGTGGCGCCTAACCGAGGGCCTGGCTCCTCGACCAGGGGGAGGTGTGGCGAGCCGGCGTGCGCTACGCCACCTTGGACCTCTCTGGGACCTACCGGGCGGTCTTCGACGCCGTCTTGCCCGGCGCCACCCAGGTGGCCGACCCCTTCCATGTCGTGAAGCTGGCCAACGAGCGCCTCGAGGAGTGCCGTCGACGGGTCCAGAACGAGACCCTCGGGCACCGCGGCCGCAAGAACGACCCGCTCTTCCGGTGCCGTCGCCTCCTCACGAGGGCAGAAGAGCGGCTCAGCGAGGGCGGACGCGACAAGCTCTTGGGACTGCTGCGGGCCGGTGACCCGAAGAACGAGGTGGCGACGGCCTGGCACGCCAAGGAGGCCGTGCGTGAGCTCTACACCCACCACGACCAGTCCCTCGCCCTCGAGTGGGTCGACCATCTGAGTGCCGACATGGTCGACCGGGACCAGCCTCCCGAAGTGCGTGCTCTCGGGCGGACCCTCCGGCGCTGGCGCCTGCCCATCACCGCCTGGCACAGCTGTTCGTTCACCAACGGCCCCACCGAGGCGGTGAACAACCTCATCAAGCGGGTCAAGCGCGTGGCCTTCGGGTTCTCGAGCTTCACCAACTACCGGATCCGGGCGCTGCTCTATGCCGGCAAGCCCGACTGGTCACTGCTTGGAACGATCACGCCTCGCTGACCGCAGCCTGGACGGGGCGGTGACCCGTTCGCAGAACTCGTCGACACCGGCGTCGTGCTCAGCGAAGGCCCCGACGCCGCAGTCCGACGACACGCACCGCCACTGACGTCGACGCCACGTTGTCTGCGCGACCCTGCCGCCGATCGAGGAGGTGGGCAGCTCCTCGAGCACCGAACCGGCCGCCTCAACTGCCCCTCCACAGCCCGGACAACGCACTTCGCCACCTGCCGTCTCAATGAGCAGGTCAAGGCGGTCATCGGTGCCGTGTAGCTCCAGGATGGTGGCGCCTAGGATGCCCATCATCATCGCCGCCATCCTCTGCGGATCCGACTCCCAGACGGGGTCCATCCAAACGAGGCTAGTGCCACGTCGGGCAACGTTGGCTCGCTCTCGTATCCTTCGTTCGTGAACACCGAAGACCTGGAGAGCTTGATCCTGTTCGTCTCCGACCTGGCGGGGGCGAGAGCCTTCTACGTCGATGCGCTCGGTTTACCCGTCCTTTTCGAGGATGATATCATCGTCGTGGTTGGGAGTTCCTCGGGACGCGTCGTACTCCATCGCAATGATAGGGGACATGACGAGCGAGGGATCTTCCCGGCGGGAGCTGGTGTTGGTGGGGCGGCGATTCGTTTCACGGTCGAGGACCCTGATGCTTGCGAGCGCGATGCTGTCGAAAGGGGTCTCACCGTGGTTTGGCCGACGCAAGAGGCATCGTGGGGCCGGTTCGTGGTCTTGGCCGATCCTGACGGACGCTCCGTGGTGCTCGCCAGGATGAGGCCGATCACCTCCGTCTAGACATTGCAATCGTTGCCGTTCAGGGCACTGATGTGACCGTTCGTGCACAGGGCGAAGACGGCCTGTCAACCCCCCTTAGATCCGAGGAGCCAGGATGAGCCCTGAACTGGTCGTGCTGCCAATCGGCCCACTTCACGACCCTCGGGCCGAAGCCGTTCGAAAGGTAGAAGTCGGCGGTTCGGGTCCTCTCACCTCCACGAACTCATGAACGCCCGTCTTTCGCGAACGCGACAGGATGGAGCGTTCTCAGTGCTCAGCAGCCCATCGCTGCGACGAATATTCGACAAGCTTCGGCGAGTCGCGCAAGGAAAGGGATGTCACCTGTCGGGCGTGGGCTACTTCTTGATGTAGATGCCGGCCAGGTCGGTCTGACACTGGCCGATGGGGGCCTGAACTGTGCCACCGACCCTGGTCTTGTTGTAACCGATGAGCGAGGGTTGGAAGACCAGCGGGACCTCGGCGCCGAGCGACATGGCGAGGGCACCCGCCTTCTGCATGAACGGACCCTGCTGTTGGGCTGTCACGTACTGGAGCGCCTGCTTGATGTAGGGGGCGAGCAGTGGATTGGCGGTCCCGAAGTGCTGAGTCAGAAAGCCGATCGGCAGGAATTCGTTCTCAAAGTTGTTGGCCAGGTCGGGCCCATTCGAGAGCTGCTCGCTGAGGAGGGCGTCGCCCTCGCCCTTGATGTAGACGTCGGTCAGGAGGTCGGCCGGGTCGACCTGCTGCAGTTTGATCGTGAATCCGGCGGGCTTGGCTTGCTGCTGGATGATCTGGGAGGTTTGGGCGAACGAAGGATCATCGCCCGGAATGACGAGCGTGAACGAGATCCCCTTAGGAAAGCCAGCGGCCTTCAGCATGGCCTTGGCTTTCGCTGGCTGATAGGTGTACTTGTTGCCCACCGCCTTGTTGTAGCCAGGGGACCACGACGGGAATGGCTGGTAGGCCGGCTCGCCGAGGCCGTCGTAGACCACCCGGTTGAGGGCATTGCGGTCGACCGCATACTCCAATGCGGCGCGGACCCTCGAGTTGTTGAAGGGTGCTGCGTTCTGCCGCATCTGCAGGTCGACGTAGTCGTAGGACTTGCCCACCACCGCGGCGAGATCAGGCTGGGCCTTGACCGCCGCCACCTCGTCCGGCTCGAGCGTCGCCATGTCGATGGCGCCAGACTCGAGCGCCGTGACGACCTGGGGACCGAGCGAAACCTGGACGAAGTCGACACCGCCGAGCAAGTACTGGCCCTTATGCCAGTACTTGGGGTTGGCGACGAGCGAGATGGAGGACGCCAGCTGATAGCTCTTCAAGACGAATGGCCCGGCTCCGACCGGCTTGGTGCCGTCCGTACTGATGGTGCTGGGGTCGTAGATCGTCCCGTCGGAGTGGTACATCGCCTGAACGACGTCTCCGGGAATGGGGTTGGAGAGGTTGAGCACGAGGGTGAGGGGATTCAGCACATCGATCGTCGAGATGGCGGTCAATGTGGTCAGCAGAGGGCTCTGCCGGCTGTACAACAGACTCGTCTTGATGGCGTTGGCGTCGACCGGATCACCGTTGGAGAACACGACACCTGGCCGGATGTGGAGGGTCACCGTGTTCGGCGTCGTGGACCAGCTCTGGATGACGTTCGGGATGAAGGCCTGGTTGGTGATGCGAAGGCCCGAGGCGTAAATGTTCGAGAGGATGGCGAACCCGCAGGGGTTGAAGGATTTTTCGGGACTGAAGGTGTTGTCGAATTCACTGTTCAAGTCGATGCCGTACTTGAGGATCCCGTTCGGATTGGCGTCCTTCGGGAGCGAGGCGCCCGCCATCAGGGGCTGCAGTAGGGACGCACCGACCAACGCGGTGGCGACCACCGCGAGTGCAGCCGGGACCCCACGACGCCGGCCGGCCGGGCGGGACCTCTTGCGACCGACGCTGCGCCGCCGCTGTAGTCCAGGCATCACCATGAGTTCCTCACCCCCGCTATGGCCCCCCGTCCGCGGTTTGGAGGGCGAACAATCGTGGAGCCTACGCAAGGAAGTCGCACTCAGCAATGATCTATTCACGGACGATTCGCAGGCTGCTGAGGCAGAGCGCAGTGAGCGAAGCCGGGCGCGAAGTCGGGTCAAGGTCGAGCCTGGAAGAGCCAGCTGATCACCATGGTGTCCAGGACGACCCCGCCAAGGTATCGGATCGACGTCGCCAGCCACATGACCGTTGCTGTGATGCACGCCGATGTCGCGGGTCCCGCGCCCTTATCCGCCGATGCCCGCAGCCGCGAAGGCTTCGTTGAGCGTCATTGTCGAGGACTCCTCGGAGATGGTCCCCTCGGGCGGCTCAGCGATTACCTCTCCGAGAGCAGCGAAGAACTCGGTGAAGTGTGGCGTGTGGAAATGTGCGTACAGACCATCGAGGCTTGCCCATTCCTCGACAAAGATGAACGTGTTGGGCATCTCGACAGCCTCGTAGACGACGTAGCTCTGGCAGGCGTCCTCGGCGCGCGATGGGGGCGTGACGGCATCGAGCATGGCAAACCAACGCTCGCGCGCCTCCGGCTTAATCACGCCACGTGCGTGCAGGATGATCATGATGCTCCTCCAATGGGGTCGTCTCGGCAGCGGGACACTACCCGCCGTGGGATGTTCCGCCTACGGCCCGTGGTAGCCAGGTCGGCATCACCGATCGCCCGTCACCGGCTGGCACGTGTAGGCCTCGCCGATTGGCCGAACCGTCAGGATCAGGGACGAGCCGACCGCAAACCTCAGGCCCAAGCGCCATCCGGAACCGAAATCTCCACCAAGAAGGACCCCTCCGCTCCCGGGATCCCGGCATCAGCACCTCCCCGGTATTGGCCAGCATCGATGATCCCTAGGTCAAGCGGTCTCTGGATGATCCAATGACCTCGTCGGGACCGTCCGACCGAGGGGTCGGCGGGTCACGAAGACCCCGGCTTCGATAGTGGGACGGCTGGCCCCGTCCCGCTACCGTGGCGCCGTGAGCAGGCCGCGAGTGCCCGGTGGGGTGGTGCACAAGCTTCCAGGAGACCTGCGCGAGGCGCTGATCGGCAACCCCCCGGCACTCGATGCCTGGAAGGACATCACCCCTCTGGCCCGCAACGAGTTCATCTGCTGGGTCGAGGAGGCCAAGCAGGAGATGACCCGAGAACGCCGTATTCGCCGGACCCAGGAGGAGTTGGAGGAAGGTCAGCGCCGGCCCTGCTGCTGGCCGGGATGCAAGCACCGCGAGCGCACCGGCAAGTAGCAGGCTGATGGGTGCCCCTTATCGCGGGGAGCAGGTCCGCCTCACTCGGAAGTCAGAATTGGCAAGTCGAGCCTGGAGTGCTCGCCGAGTTGGATGGTGAGCGTCTCGACCTGTGACCCGTACCGGTCGAAGCTGGCGGCGTCGTGTCCGCCGAGCGCGATCCGGATCTTGTGGCCGGCGCGGAACAACGCTCCGTTCGACCGGGAGCCAGACGTCAACGGCCAGGCGTACCCCGTCGGCGACCGGCACGTACAGGGACTGAACGGGGCGCGCCGGGTCGATCGTCATCGATGCTGCCCACCACATCCATTCATTTGGCGTTCTCGGCGGGAAGCCGAGAACGCGGATCAAGGCTGCTCACCACAATCGGTTCGACGTCTTGGTGTGAGCGATACGAGGTCGCCGTTGACGCAAGCTTCGGAGGAGCTATCGCGGAGGAGTTGACCGGCCGTAGGGCGTCATGTCCATCCCGGGATAACGCAGAGCGACATCCGCCAACGTCTGATCGTTCCAGTAGGGGTCCCCGGGCCTCGGGAAGCCAAAGAGATCGCGCTCTCTCACCGTGCACTTCGGCATGAGTTTGGCCCAACGATCCGGTGACTGCTTCGGCCAAGCCATTTTCCCTCCCCACGTGGTACCCCTCGCCTGGTAGTCGGCCAGGAGAGAGAACCGCGAACGATTCGTGCCCGTGAAGTTCGACCCTCGGTGCAAGATGTCGCTCCGGTACATGAAGAGGGTCCCCGCCGGCCCGAGGGCGGATACCTCCGCATCGCTAAGAGCACCGGCCTCGAAGTAGAGGGGGGTGAAGGGCACGTCTTTGCCGTGTTCGTAGGGGATCAGTCGAGTGGGTGCGTCCTCCTCGGTCACGTCAGAGAGATAGATGAAGGTCGTTATCTGCTGGTAGCGCCCGTCGGTCCGGGGCACCACCAGGCTGTGGCTCCCGTAGTCGCGGTGCAGCGGCTGGTCGTAATTGATGGCTTCGGCGTACTTCGCCCACAGCTCGACCTTGTACAGGTGGAGCTCAGTCGTCTGCAGGTACCGTTCCGCCGCGTCGACCAGATCCGGATGGAACGCCAAGCGATTCAGATCCCAGGACCGATAAGGGAATTCCTCTACCCCGGCGAACTGGCTCTTCGCGTAGTCGGCGTAGCGCGCTGGATCAGCGAAGTAGTCCTCAGGCGAGGGGAAGTGCAGCCACAGAGCCTCCTGCGCCGCCTTCAACTCAGCCGGAGAGAGGAAGCCCTCGATCAGGGAGTACCCCCGTTCTCGAAGCTCGTCCAGGACGGTATCCGAAAGGCGCACCGTTACGTACTGTAGGCCAGGGAGGAGCCTGCATCCCGATCTGGATCCATACCTCGACCCGACGCCGGCCGCGAGGGAGGGCGTACGATCGAGCATGCGCGCCGTTCAGTTCGACATGGCCGATCCGCAGTTTCCGGCGTCCCTCGTCGACCTTCCCGAACCCGAGCTGCCAGGGCCGAGTTGGGCTCGTGTCTCGGTCTCGGCGTGTGGGATCTGTGGCAGCGACCTGCACATCTTCGCCGGCAACACCGGTCCGTCACCGACGTTGATGTCGATGGGCTCGATCCCCTTTGTGCTCGGCCACGAGATCGCTGGCCGCGTGATCGAGGCGGGACCAGATTGCCCCTACGAGGTGGGCACACGTGTTGCTCTCGACCCCTGTATTCCGTGCGCCGCCCGTGGCATCGACCCGCCTTGCCCGAACTGCCAGCGAGGCTGGGCATCGTCCTGCCTCAATCTCGACAGTGGCATCGTGAGCAGTGGCCGGACACTGGGGTTCACCCGAGGGCTTGGCGGAGGCTGGGCTGATCAGGTGCTCGGCCACGCCACGATGCTGCACCCGATTCCCGACGGACTGCCCGATGAGGCGGCCTGCCTGCACGAGCCGGTCTCCATCGCCTGCCACGGCCTCCTGCGCGCCTCGCCCCGTGACGGTGACCCGGTGCTGGTCGTCGGAGCCGGCGTGATCGGACTCGCCACCGTGGCCGCTCTGAAGGGGCTGTTCCCCCGAAGCCCCGTCACTGTGCTCGCCCGTCATGACCACCAGGCTCAGGCGGCCGCGGCCTGCGGTGCTGACCACGTCGTGATGGCGGAGGCGGACAGCGCGCACTTCACCGAGCTCGGCCGGCTCGTGGACGCCCGAGTCGTGGGGTACAAGACCGACCTCATGCTGATGGGCGGCTTCCCGTTCGTCGTCGAGGCCGTTGGTTCACCGCTCTCCGTGACCGAGGCCCTGCGGGCAGTCGCCCACCGGGGCACCGTCCTGATGCTCGGGGCGACCGGCGTGACTGAAGTCGACCTGACACCGATCTGGTACAAGGAAGCCGCTCTCGTCGGATCGATCGACCACAATGCCGATGCCCGCTCAGCTCCCGGTCTGGCCGGCGCCCCCGACCGCCACTCAGTCGACCGTGCCCTCGACATCTTGGCCGCCGGGCTTCTCCCTCAGGCGGTCGTCGTGACCCATGAGTTCCCGTTGGAGGACTATCGCACCGCCATCGAAACCGGCATCAACCGGAAAGCCTCCCAAGCCATCAAGGTCGTCTTTCGGCCATAGCAGGGACGCCCGCGTTCTCCGCGATCCACGGCGGAAAGAGAGGTGGGTTACCTGTGTCATCCGGTGTTCCCGGTGCAGAGCCGGACTCCACCGGACGCCCCCCGCCGGCGTTGAACTGCTCGGGAGCTCAGCTCGGGAGATCGGCGCTCTTCCTCTCGAGGTTCTCGATCGCGCGCGACGCCATGACAGCACCGCTGCGGCAGAGCCCTCGCTCGGGGCGTTGCTTCCTGATTAGGCTCGACGCGCGATGGACGGGATCCACGACATGGGTGGCATGCACGGGTTCGGCCCGGTCGTTCAGCCCGGCGGAGAGCTGGCCTATCACGAGCGGTGGGAGCCGCGCGTCTTCGCTCTCTCGGCCCTCCTGGGGATCGAAGGTCTAGGTGCCGGGCCGGGTGGCCGGGTGGTACGCGAAGAGATGGACCCGGCCCATTACCTGGCTGCGTCGTACTACGAGCGCTGGCTCTACAGCGCCGAACAGCGGTTGCTGCGCAAAGGAACGATTGCGACCGGGGAGGTCGAGGCGATGATGGAGCGCCTCGAGGCCGGCCAATCGACACCCGAGTATCGCGACAGCACCATGGCCGAGCGGGGCCTGGCCGAGCTGCGTTCCGTCCACCCGATGAAAGGGGCCCCCGTCGGCGCTCGATTCGAACGCGGTCAGCGGGTCCGTGTAAAGCGCATGCATCCGCCCGGACACACGCGGTGTCCCCGGTACGTCCGGGGGGTCACCGGCCAGATCGAGGACATCCGGGGCGCCGACGGGCTCCCGGACCGGGCGGCCTACGGAGAGAGCGCCACTGCCGAGCCGGTGTACTCAGTGCAGTTCAGGTCCGAGGAGCTGTGGGGGCCGAGCGATGAGCGGGGCTGGATCGTGCTCCTCGACCTTTGGGAGAGCTACCTGGAGCCAGCGTGACCGACGTCGACGATCATCACCATCCTCGTGCTGCCTCTGCGGTCGAGCTCCGCGCCCGAGCACTCGAGGCGCTGCTGGCCGAGAAGGGTCTGGTTTCTGGTGATGCAATTGATGCGGTAGTAGAGCTCTACGAGAACGACGTGGGGCCGCAGAACGGGGCCAAGGTCGTCGCGCGAGCTTGGCTGGACGAGGGATATCGCGCGCGTCTGCTGAGCGATTCGAATGACGCCATCGCGGAGCTCGGGTTCGGTGGCGCCGAAGGTGACAACATGGTGGTGGTCGCCAACAGTCCGACCGTCCACAACATGGTCGTGTGCACGTTGTGCTCCTGCTATCCCTGGCCGGTGCTAGGCCTGCCGCCGACGTGGTACAAGAGCCCGCCCTACCGGGCGCGTGCGGTATCCGAGCCGCGGGCGGTCTTGCGCGAGTTCGAAGTAGAGCTTGACGATGATGTCGAGATTCGGGTCTGGGACTCGAGCGCGGAGGTCCGGTACCTCGTGCTTCCGATGCGTCCTCCGGGCACCGAAAGCTGGGGCGATGACCGGCTTGCGGCGATTGTCACGCGGGATTGCATGATCGGCACAGCATTGCCACAGGCCGTCGGGCCTGATCAGTCGTGAGCACCGGCCATAGCCACCTGACGACGCTGGATGACGCGCTGATCGCCGAGACTTGCTTGCCGCGGGACAACGGCGAGCTCGTCTTCGAGGAGCCATGGCAGGGACGCGCGCTCGCAATGGGCGTCGTCGCGATCGACCGGACTGGTGGTTCGTGGGTGGACTTCAGAGGTCACCTGGCGAGAGCGATCGCCGCACGAGGCTCCTCCGACCGCGAATCAGAAGCCACCGCCTATTACGCCGCGTGGTTGGATGCGCTCGAGGCTCTCCTCTCCGAGCGCGGCCTACTCGACCCGATTGAAGCGGGTCGGCCGAGATCGCCCGGCAGTTCGAGGGCGACTTAAGGCCGACCTGCTCGACGCGTCCGTCGGCGGGAGGGACGATTCGCCCTCCCAGCGTTGCTGTGCAAACCGACCGGCGCATGCCCGATCCTGCTGGCAGCGTCAGTGGCTCGTGGTCGAGCGGATGGAGGCCGGCGCATTCCATCCACCGACGTAATGGAATGGACGTCGGGCGAACCGATTCGGTTTTCGACGCCCAGTCTGCGCTGGATGAGCCTGGTCGCGTCGAGGTGCTCGTGCCCGACCAGAGAAACGACGATCCCGTCAGCACCGGCCCGTCCAGTGCGGCCCGAGCGGTGCACGTAGTCGGTGGGATCGGCGGGTGGGTCGAAGTGGACCACGAGGGGTACGGCGTCGACGTGGATCCCCCGTGCCGCGATGTCGGTGGCGACGAGCACGTCGAGACGACCGGCACGGAATGCGGCCAGGGCGCGTTCGCGCTGGCTCTGGCTCCGGTTGCCGTGGATGGCGGCCGAGGCCAGACCAGAGCGGGCGAGGTGGTCCGATAGTCGGTCCGCCCCGCGCTTGGTCCGGCAGAAAACCAGGGCCGGGCCGTGGGCGGAGATCGTTTCGGCGGTGAGTGCCACTCGGTTGTGGGGTTCGACTCGCCAGAAGTGGTGGTGGACCTGGCTCTGATCGTTGTCAGCGGTCTTCACGTCGTGGCGGGCCGGGTTGTGTTGGTAGTCGCGGATGAGCTTGTCGACGGGCCCACCGAGTGTCGCCGAGAAGAGCAGGGTCTGGCGCGACGCGCTGGTCCTCTCGATGAGGCGGCGGACCGCGGGCAGAAAGCCCATATCGGCCATCCGGTCGGCCTCGTCGATGACGACCACGTCCACGAGTGACAGGTCGACCGAGCCCCGCTCGATGAGGTCGGTGAGCCTCCCGGGGCAGGCGATCAGCACGTCGACGCCGCCTCGTAGGGCGGCCAACTGCTTGCCATACCCGACGCCGCCGTAGATCGACGCCACACGGGCACCGATCGTGGAGGCGAGTGGCGAGATGACCTGCTCAATCTGGGCTGCGAGCTCACGAGTGGGGACCAGGACGAGCGCAGACGGATGTCGGCGACCCCGGCGTCCGGCTCCAGGCTTGGCCGCGAGGCGGGACAGGATGGCCAGCCCGAAGGCGAGAGTCTTGCCGGATCCGGTCGGGGCCTTGCCGCACACGTCGCGCCCAGCGAGGGAGTCCGGCAAGGTGGCCGCTTGGATCGGGAAGGCGGTGGTGATACCTCTCTGCTCCAGGGCAGCCGACAGCGCCCGGGGAACGCCGAGGTCCGAGAAGCGGACAGGCGCGAGGGAAGGGGAAGATGGGTTCATGAGATTCCAGTCAGTCGGTCCAAGGGAAGATGGCCGACTCGATGGATTCTCTCGTGGGCCTGGCTGGCACCAGTTTCGCCAGCCGCCGCCGGGCAGTGCCCCGCGGTATCGGGTTGCATCATAGCGCATGTACACCGACTGAAGGGAACACGAGCCAAGTCGGGTAGCGTAAGGCCGTCACGTATCGTCGGCGACGTGCGCGGATCCGTCGGCGAAGACGGAGAGCATCGCTGAACGGCGAGAGTGCCTCCCGCCCCGATCCGCCCGGGCTCCTAGAAACGAGGGCCGTGCCCAACAAGCGTTTGCAACTGCCCGACGAGGACCTGGTTCGCTTGTACCTGACCGACATTGGGCGCCACCGGCTACTGACCAAGGAGGACGAGGCCCGGCTGGCCCAGGCCGCCGAGGCCGGACGCGAGGCTCGCGCCGAACTGGCCGGCGGCGGGAAGGTCAGCCCGGCCCGCCGGCGTGAGCTTCGCCGGGTGGAACAGGCGGGAATCATTGCCGTGGAGACCTTCGTCAACGGCAACCTTCGCCTGGTGGTGTCGATCGCCAAGAGGTATCAGGGCGCCGATCTGCCGCTGCTCGATCTCATCCAGGAGGGCAACCTCGGGCTCATACACGCGGTCGAGAAGTTCGACTGGCGTAAGGGCTTCAAGTTCTCCACCTACGCCACCTGGTGGATCCGCCAGGCGATCACCCGGGGCATCGCCAACGGCGGCCGCACCATACGCTTGCCCGTGCACGCCGGCGACCTCCTCAACCAGGCCGCCAAGGCTCGCTCCCGTCTCGAAGCCCAGCTGGGTCGACGGCCTAGCGTCTCCGAGCTGGCCGCTGATCTCGACGTCAACGCGGAGAGGGTCGTCGAGATCCTGCGTCACGCCGGCACGCCGGCTTCGCTTTCCGAGCCGTTACGCCACGACGGGGACGCCGAACTCGGCGACGTGGTCGAGGATCTAGGAGCGGTATCGCCGTCCGAAGCGGCCGCAGCCGCCTTGCTGCCCGGCCAAGTGGCCAAGATGATGGTCAATCTCGACGACCGCGAGCGGGAGATCATCCGCCTGAGGTTCGGCCTCGACCGTGGCGAGCCACGCACGCTCGAGGAGGTGGGAGTCCACTTCGGTCTCACCCGCGAGCGCATCCGCCAGATCGAAGCCCGGGCCATGTCGAAGCTGCGCCACCCCACCGCTGGCCAGGACCTACGTGAGCTTCTCACCAACTAGGTCACCACCGGGCCCGCTAGAGGCCGCCTGGCGGCATCGGCGGCCCGGGCCAGGTGTCGCGCTGGCGGGCCCTCACCGGCGCCGGCCGGCCTTCGCCCGCAGCAGGGTCCCCACGTTGCCAGACCGCCTGGACCACGGTCGGCTCATCGGGTAGCCGCCGGCCCCTTCTGGCTACGACCGGCCGAGGATCAACACCCCCGGTCGCGGAGGCCGCCGGAGAAGCGCCTGGAACTGGCGTCTCACCGCCGCGTCCGGTGACCCCGCCCCAGCTGGTACGATGGGGAGGTCGCCGGTTTGCTGGCGTGGCCTGTTCGTGAGCTCCTCGAGTCGGCCCGATTCGAACGGAGCTCGCCATCTTCCAGGATCTGACCACCCCCCGTTGGGTTCTGTCCTACGCGGCACCCGTCGGCGACGACGGGGTAGCGGAGGCGGACTGCTCAGAGCGACGCCCAGCCATCTTCCTTTGGGCCACGTGATGGCCACCTCGGCGGGCAAGCGCTTCCGGGAGCGGCAGAAGCTGGAGCGAGTTCAGGCCAAGGCGGAGCGCAAAGCAGCTCGCGTGGCAAGCAACGACGAGCCGGCCGTGGCCCCTTCGCAGCGCAGCGAATCGGAGCTCATCGAGGACCTGGGTACACTCCAGCGTGATTTCGAGGCCGGTGACGTCTCGCAACAGGATTTCGAGGAGCGCCGGGACCTGATCGGGACACAGCTCGAACGGTTCTCACGATGACCGGCCGGATGACCAGCCAGGACACCACGATGGCCGCGAGGCGTCGTGCCTAGGCGCACGAACACCAGGCTGTCCAGACGACGCTCGATGGCCGCGCCCGAACGAGGCGGGAAGTCGAGGCAGCAACGACCGGCGACTCAGGAAGTGGACGCGCAGGTCCTTGCACTGCGTGAAGGAGGCAACTCCTTCTCGGCGATCGCTCGCCGCCTGGAGCTGGGGCGGGCGGTCGACGCCCACAAGAGCTTCGTGCGCGCGCTGGGCAGTCACGACGGTGACGAACGCCGAAAGCTCGTCGAAAACGAGGAAGTGCGCCTCGACCGACTCGAGGTACGAATTCGCGATAGGGATGCCGCAGATCCGAGCAAGATGGAACGCCGCTTGCTCGGCCTGAACAAGCTGCGAGAGGCCATCCGGCAGTGACGTCTTCGGTCTCCGGATCTCCCTGCGCGTTGTGCGAGCGACCGGCGACCGAATTGATCGAGCCGCCGCGGCGAACGTTGGCCCGTGGGTTGGACCCGAGCGATCCGTCGTACTCGGTGACGGTCATCCTGCCTGACGTCGCGCTCTGTGCTGGGCACGCCCTTGAGGTCCAAAACGGCGAACGGCTCCTCGGCTGGTGCGACGACGAGCGTTGCCGGGCCTACGGGGAACTCGGGGGATCCTCCGCCTGCGGAGACCCGTACAAGAAGTTGGGCTCGGGTAACCGGTCCTAACCGCTCTCAATCAACATCGATCGAGAAGCGACCGTGAGAAGAAAGCGAAGAGGAATATGGCAACTGGAACGGTGAAGTTCTTCAACAGTGACAAAGGCTTCGGGTTCATCACCCCGACCACGGGGGACAAAGACGTCTTCGTCCACTACTCCAACGTCGTGGGCGAGGGGTACAAGAGCCTCGAGGAGGGCCAGCAGGTCGAGTTCGACGTGGCCCAGGGTCGCAAGGGCCCCGAGGCGCAGAACGTCCGGCCCATCTAGGCCGTACGACCTATCGGCACGGCACCGCGTCGGGCGGTTCAGCACCGCCCAAGCCGTCGAAGTCGAGGACACCATTTCCACTTCTGGAGGCCCTCATTACTGAATTCGACACAGGAGAACTTGCGCTGACGGCCACCGGGCCATCAGCTACACCGCGCGATTTCCGCACGCTGACCTTGCAGGTTCGCGCCGCTGGACTGCTTGATCGACGGCTGGGCTACTACTCGGCCAAGGTCGTTCTCACGCTGGCGGCGTTCGCCGCCGTGTGGGTGGCCTTCTTCTGGGTGGGTGCCGCCTGGATGATCCTCGGCGTGGCAGTGCTGCTCGGGGTGATGTCGACCCAGCTCGGGTTCCTCGGCCATGATGCCGGCCACCGGCAGATCTTTGCCTCCCGTCGAGCCAACGAGTTGCTCGGTCTGCTCGTCGGCAACGCGCTGATCGGGTTGAGTTTCGGTTGGTGGGTTCCAAAGCACAGCGCCCACCACGCTCACCCCAACCAAATCGATCTTGATCCTGACATCGAAGTCGGTGTCGTCCGCGCTCCTTCGGCGGACGAACAGGCCGGTGGGCACCACAGGTTCACAGATTGGCTGGGACGGTGGCAGGCTGAGCTCTTCTTCCCCCTCATGCTGCTTCGCAGCACCGGACTCTACGTGTTGGGCGCCAAGAAGCTCTTCGGTCGCCGGGACCGTGCCGCGTTGACCGAAGGCCTCCTGCTGGCCCTGCACGTCGCGCTCTACCTCACCGCGGTGTTCTGGGTGCTTCCCCCGCTCATGGCGTTTGCCTTCGTCGCCGTTCATCAAGCCGTCTTCTCGCTCTACCTCGGTTGCAGCTTCGCCCCCAACCACAAGGGCATGCCGCTCATCGACCGGGATGCCGAAATGTCCTTCGCCAGCCGCCAGGTCATCACCGCCCGCAACGTCACCGGCGGTCGCTGGACAAGCTTCGTCTACGGTGGCCTCAACTACCAGATCGAGCACCATCTGTTCCCGTCGATGCCGCGACCGAATCTCGTCCGCGCCCAAGACCTCGTCCGTGGGTTCTGCGTCGAAAACGGCCTCGGGTATTGCGAGAAGAGTCCGATAGGTTCGTACCGTCAGGCGATCGGCCACCTTCGCCTCGCCAGACAACCGGCTTTGTCCTCGGTCTAACCCCGGGCCAGTCGCGAGACTTCTGCCGCCGTCAATTTGGCGGTCAGTGACCAATGCCCTGTTGTGCCGGCTCGGGTGACCCAGCTGCAGCGCCTGCGGGCCGACCATGGGCCGATGGCCCTGGCCTTCGAACTGGCGAACCGCACGTACTTCGCAGCCTCGGTCTCCGACCGGGGCGATGAGTACGACGAACAATTCACTGAGCGGCAAAGCGCTCTACTCGCTGAGCAAGATGGCGGTGTGGGTGTCTTCTACGTGCTTGTCGAGGAGGATGGCTCGGTGATCGGCCGGTGCAACCTGGCCGAGCTGCACGACGGCCTGGCCGAACTCGGGTACCGGGTCGCTCAGCGAGTCGCAGGGCGTGGCGTGGCGACCGGGGCGGTGCAGGAACTGGGCCGGCTCGCGGTGTCAGCGTACGGCCGACGCATGCTCAGGGCGGCGGCCAGACATGAGCATGTCGCATCCCAGAAGGTGCTGACCATGACGGGGTTCGTTCCGGGAACCTGGTATCAGCCCCATCTGGCCGACTGACTCTGGGCGGGAGGGCTCACCGGTCCCTGGCCGCCGGGGTGCAGTGCCGGTGCGCTCTTCGTATCTGGCTGCTGTGTCTGCGGTGACCCGTGTCAGGCGAGGCCGGACGTCTCCGAACGAGTCCGGCCCCAAGTCCGGGGGGCGTTCCCGCCGGATCCGGTCGATCAGAGGGCCGAGACCTGGCAATCGGCCCGACAGCGCCGGACCCGCTACCAGCTCCGTCGTTCTGGCGTTGGCGCCCGGAACCGTGCGATCAGCCCAGGCGGTAGAGCTTGTTCCCGTTCTCGGCGAGGATCTTGCGACGCGACTCGGGCCGCAGTGTGGCCAGCGTCGAGTGCACGTGCTCGAGTGGCTTCGGCCAAAGGGAGGTGGGGTGCGGGAAGTCCGTCTCGAACATGACGTTGTCCTCGCCCACCTTGTCGATGAGATCCTGGAGGTGCCCACGACCGGTCTCGAACCACATGGTGGCGTACCAGTTGGACTTGAAGTACTCGGAAGGCTTCTTGCCCAGCGCGGCGGCCTGTACGGGAGCGTTCTCCGGGAGTTCCCAGTCCATGGTCTCGAGGATGAAGGGCACCCAGCCGATGCCACTCTCCACCGACACCATCTTGAGCTTCGGGAATCGGTCGAAGATCCCCGAGAAGATCGTGTTGATCACGACGCGGGCGTTACCGATGAAGAGCATGGAGCCGCCGATGGCGGGCTTGACGAACTCGTCCTGTGACGGCCAGAAGTACTGACCGAAGAAGTTCATCGCCGTGAGGCTCGACCCGATGTGGAAGTGGACCGGGAGCTCGAGGTCGGCGCAGACCTCCCAGAGCGGGTCCCAGGCCTTGTTGGCGAGGTCCGGGGAACCGAGGTCCTGAGGGTCTGAGGTCATGTTGACGCCCCGGAGACCCAATTCGGAGATCCGCTGGGCCTCGCGCACACAAGCCTCGATGTCCCAGGAGGGGAGAATGGGCATGGGGAGAAGCCGGTTGTTGGTGCGGTTCTGGATCTCGGCCCGGGAGTCGTTGAAGATCTCGACGCACAGGCGCCGCAGTACCGGATCCTTCACCTCGGCCAGGGCCTGGCCGCCGAGCCCCAGAGCGTTGGGGTACAGGACCTGGTGCTGGATCCCCTGGGCATCCAGGATCTCGAGGCGGGCGTCGATGTCCCACGCGGCCACGTGGGCCCGCTCGATGTCCCACTCGACCATCGATTCCAGGAACGGATGCTTCACGCCCGCCCGGTCGATGGTGCTGCCGCCGCCAGCCTTCCCCACAGGGATGCCCTCGATGACCCAGGTGCGCACACCGTCGATCATCTCGACGTGGAGGATCTGCTCCTTGTAGGCAGCGGGCGCCCGCTTGGTCCACAGGTCGTCGACGTCGGTCAGGTGGGAGTCGGCGTCGAGAACAGCAAGTCGCTCGGGCGCTTCCGGTGCGAGAGTCATGGGGATCGGTCCTCCGTGCTCGGGTTCTAGGGGCCCGTACCCCGGCCCTCCAAGGTTAGCTGCCGCCTTGGCAGGGGCGGTTCAAATCATTGTGACATTTGTCGACGAGGGGGCCAAGATGAGTCCCCGCTGCTCCCGCCGAGCCTCGTGGGGGGACGCCCTCCTCGAGGTGACCGCCCGGTAGCCCGGCGCCCCGTCTCTGTCTCGAAGCCCGTTCGGCCAGGTCACGCCCCGTGCGGGGCGTGACCCACCAGTCGGACCGTGGGCCCGTGGCCAGGCAGGGGGCCGGCGGTTCGAGCCCGTTCGCTTCCTCTCGATCTGGGGGCTTCCTCCAGCGCGGCTGAACGGGCTATTTGAGCTCTCCTGTGCCGGTGTCGAGAGCGTTGACCAGATCGGCCAACAGATCCTCGACGGTCTCAAGGCCGACGCTGAGCCGAAGAAGGTTGCCGGGGACCTCGTTCTCGGTCCCGGTCGTACTGGCGTGCGTCATCCTCCGGGGGTGCTCGATCAGGCTCTCCACCGCTCCCAGGCTCTCGGCCAGCGTGAACACGCGGGTCTTCGAGCACAACTCCACGGCGGCGTCTTCACCCCCCTGCAAGGTGAAACTGACGACGGCCCCGAAAGCCCGCATCTGACGCTTCGCCACCCCGTGTCCCGGGTGGTCGGGCAGCGAGGGGTGGAAGACCTTCTCGACTGCGGGATGCCTGGAGAGGAGATCCACGATCGCCAGCGCGTTCGCACAGTGTCGTTCCATCCGGATCGGTAGCGTCTTGATCCCTCGCTGCACGAGGAAGCAATCGAAAGGCCCGGGCACAGCCCCTGCTGCGTTCTGTAGGAAGGCCAATCGTTCGGCCGTGGCGGGATCGTTGGTCGCGGCGAATCCACCCACCACGTCGGAGTGACCTCCCAGGTACTTCGTCGTCGAATGCACGACGACGTCCGCCCCGAGCTCGAGCGGTCGCTGGATCCACGGTGTGGCGAACGTGTTGTCGACGACCACGAGTGCCCCATGGCGGTGGGCGAGGGTGGCGACTGCGGCGATATCGACGACGTGGAGGAGCGGATTGGTCGGTGATTCGATCCACACCATCTCGAGTGAGGGTGAGAGGGCCGCTTCCAGGTCGGAGAAGTCGGAGACATCGACGATGAGGCCTGTTTGGCGGTGCACCTTGGTGGCCAGCCGATAGGTGCCGCCGTAGCTGTCGGTCTGCATCAGCAACCGATCCTCGGGGAGCAGGAGGCGCATCACCGCGTCTTCGGCCGCCAGGCCGCTGGCGAAGGCGAAGCCGAACCGGGCCCCCTCGAGTAGGGCGAGGTGAGCTTCGAGGCTCGCTCGGCTCGGATTCCCCGAACGTGCGTACTCGAAGCCGCGGGTCTGCCCCACCGCGTCCTGTTCGAAGGTGGATGACAGGTACACGGGCGTGTTCACCGCTCCGGTGCGTGGGTCGGCCGGGCCGCCACCGTGGACGGCTCGGGTTTCGAAGCCGGTCGAGTCGAGCCAATCGGACATCGGGCCTCAGCGGGTCTCGGTGGCCAGTGACGACAATACATCGGAGCGGGTGATCACCCCGACGGGGTGGCCCCGATCGAGAACGAGCAGCGCGGGGGCCGATTCCAAGCGAGCCACGGCTACCTGTACCTGCTCGCCCGAGCCGATGGTGGGCAGTGGCGGCTCGGTGACCTCCGCGATGGTCAAGTCGAACATGGAGGGGTCAGCGAGCACTCGGTCCATGAGGCCCCGCTCGGTGACACTCCCCGTCACCTCCGCTACCACGATCGGGGGCTCGTGCTTGATGACGGGCACCTGGCTGACGCCGAACTCGCGCAGGATGGCGATGGCATCCCGGACCGTCTCGTCGGGGTGGATGTGGACGAGCGGTGGGATCGCGGTGTCCCGGTCGGCCATGAGGTCACCGACGGTCTTACCGGCCTCCTGCAGGAACCCGTAGTCCGCCATCCAGGCATCGTTGTACAGCTTGGAGAGATAGCCGCGGCCGGAATCCGGCAGGTGGACGACGACGACCGCCTCAGGAGGCAGATCGTGGCCGATCACCAGCGCAACGGCGATTGCCGTACCGCCGGAGCCTCCGAGCAGCAGACCTTCCTCCCGGGCGACGCGCCGGGCGGTGGCGAAGCTCGTCGCATCCGATATCGGGATCACCCGGTCGACCACGGTCGGGTCGTAGGTGGTTGGCCAGAAGTCCTCGCCGATGCCTTCGACGAGGTACGGGCGTCCGCTGCCGCCGGAGTACACCGAACCCTCGGGGTCGGCGCCGACGATCTCGATGTCAGGGTTCTTCTCCTTCAGGAACCGACCGATACCGGTGATCGTCCCGCCGGTGCCGATGCCGGCCACGAAGTGAGTGACCCGGCCCCGCGTCTGTTCCCAGATCTCGTGGCCGGCCGTCTCGTACTGGGCGCGGGGGTTGTTCGGGTTGTGGTACTGATCCGGCTTCCACGCCAGCGGCACCTCGCGAGCGAGCCGGTCGGAGACGGAGTAGTAGGAGTCCGGGTGGTCGGGGGCAACGGTGGTCGGACAGACCACGACCTCGGCACCGTAGGCCCGCAGAAGCGCGATCTTGTCGCTGGCCACCTTGTCGGGGCACACGAAGATGCAGCGGTAGCCGCGCCGTGCTGCGACAATGGCCAGCCCGACGCCCGTGTTGCCGCTCGTCGGCTCCACGATGGTGCCTCCCGGGACGAGCTTTCCCTGGCTCTCGGCCGCCTCGATCATGGCCAACGCGATGCGGTCCTTCGACGAGCCTCCAGGGTTGAACATCTCCAGTTTGGCGACGAGGGTGCACTCGAGGTCCCGGGCGGTGCGGTCGAGTCGGACCATCGGGGTGTGGCCGATGAGCTCGACCAGCGAGTCCGCGATCTCCATGGCCGGCCCAGGGTCGGTCACTCTTCGCAGCTCGACGCCTCGGAGCCGCTCAGCCATGGCAGGCGGCACCGCCTCGTCGCTGAGGAGCTGCGTGGGCAAGCCGGCTTCCTGCAGGCCGGCGGCGACCACGCTGGCCTCGTCGATCGGGCCCCAGACGCCCACGTACCGCGGTATCCGCGCCCGCAGGGCACCGATGAGCTCAGCGAGGGACTCGTCGGAGCGGAGCCGGTGCACGTGTCGGGCACGATCCTCGAGACGGGTGGGTGGCGGCAGCCCACCGACGACGACGAGGACGTCCATACCGCACCTCTCTATCACCAGCACGCCGGAAGGCCGTCACCCCTGCCGCCTCGCCCAGGCCGCTCAGGCGACCGGGAGGGGGAGGGTCAGGAGACACCCTTCCTCGCTGGACGGCCAGCCTAAGTCCCTGACCTCACCTCGCCAACGGGTCGGTGTCGACGACGCTGACGGGTGGACGTCGCGTTCCCGAGCCGACCCGGGTGGGCCGGGCGAGGCAGACCTCAGGATCGCTGCCGCCTTGTCGGTGGCAGGATACCGGTCGTGCGTCATAATCCCTTTCACGCCACGGCCGAACCCGATGTGGTGCGTCGCCTCATCCGCGAGAACCCCTGGGCCATCCTCGTCAGCAGCAACGAGGGTGAACTGGTCGCCTCGCACTACCCGGTCCTCCTCGATGAGGAAGCCGACGGTCTGGTCGTGCTGACCCATGTCGGTCGGCCTGACGAAGTCGTTCACGGATTCGGGGACCGCGAGGTCATGCTGATCGTCCAGGGTCGGCACGGCTACATCTCACCCAGCTGGTACGCGCCGGGTGCGACACCTGCCCCGACGTGGAACTTCAGTGTGGCCCACTGCTACGGGGTGCCACAGCTCCTCGACGAGGAGGAGAACCTCCGGGTGCTGGCCAGGCTCGTCGCACACTTCGAACGTCACGTCGAAGAGCCGCTGATGCTGGATCTCGAGTGGGGTCGGCGGATGGCGCGGGGCACGGTGGGTATTCGGCTACCGATCAGCCGGTTCGTCTGCAAGGTCAAGATGAGCCAGGACAAGGATTCGGTGACCCAGCGCCAGGTCCTCGAGGCCTTGCGCTCGCCCGGCCCGTACGCGAACCCGGACCTGGCTGATGACATGGAGCGAGCACTCTTCGGCGACTGACACGCCCGAGGAGAAGGATCGCCCAGGGTTGACGCCGTCATCGAGGGTCGGCCAGCGCCGCCCGGAGGTTCTGGTCGTGGCTTGGCCGCACCTCCAAGCCGCACGCCCACGACGATGAGCAGGAGTTGGGCGAGAACCGCGACGACCACGACGGCGATGCAGATGCCGAAGGACCCCGCGAGCAATCGGGGGCCCGTGGTCCCTCTGGCGAAGGCCAATCCCAAGGCGAAGCCCACCACAGCCGTCGTCGCAGCCTTCCTGCCAGTTGACCCCGTCCGACGTCGACTCGCCCTCGGGAAGGAGGGGCCGTTCTGGCCTGCAGCCGGGCCGCGAGATACTCGCGACGTGCCCGAGATCCCCCCGCTGCCTCCGCGGACCATCCTCCTCGTCGAGGTGGGGTCGACTGCGCACGGCACCGGGCTCGCTGGAGGCGAAGACCGCGACGAGATGGCGGTCGTGGTCGAGGCACCCGAACAGGTGCTGGGCCTTTCCGAGACCGGACTCCGGACCGAGATGCAGCGGACGAAGCCCGAGGGTGAGCGATCCGGCCCGGGCGACACCGACCGGACGGTGCATTCGTTGCGCCGCTTCGTGCGACTGGCCGCCTCGGGGAACCCGTCGATCCTGATGGCCATGTGGGCGCCGGTGATCCTGGCCACCGACCAGGGGCGTGAGCTCCAGGGCCTCGGTGGCGCCTTCCTCGGCCGCCACATCATTCCCCGCTACCGGGGCTACATGCAGACCCAGGCCGAGCGCCTGCTCGGGACCCGGGGCCGTCAGGGCCACGGCAGTCGCGGCGGCGGTGCCCGACCGGAGCTGATCTCGGCGCACGGCTACGACACGAAGTACGCCATGCACTGCGCCCGCCTGGGGTTCCAATGCCTGGAGCTCCTCAACGAGGGTGGTCTCACGCTGCCGATGGAGGGGGAGCCGGCGGACTGGCTCCGGTCCGTTCGCCGGGGCGAGGTCTCCTTCGACGAGTGGTGGCAGCGAACGCTGCAGCTCGACGCCGAGCTCGAGTCCCTCCAGTCCGAAGTGGAGCTCTCCGCAGGCCCGGATCGCTCCCGCATCGAGGCGTGGTCCGTACGGGCCCATCTCGAGAGCTGGAGGAGGGAGCGAGCGTGATCCTCACCATCACCACCACCCACCGCCCGGCGACAGACCTCGGGTTCTTGCTCCACAAGCACCCGGACCGGCATCACGTGATCGAGTTCCCCTACGGCGTCATCCACGTGGTCTACCCCGTTGCCGAAGAAGACCGCTGTGCCGCGTCGGTCATCGTCGACATCGACCCGGTCGGTCTCGTACGCAACCGTCGTGGGCCGGCCGGCGGAGAGCTGTCACTCGCCCAGTACGTGAACGACCGGCCGTACGCCACCTCGTCGTTCATGTCCGTCGCCCTGGTGAAGGCCTTCTCGACGGCCATGAGTGGTCGGAGCAAGGAGCGTCCGGATCTCGCCGCCACGTCCATACCTCTCCAGGTGGACCTACCCGTTGTCCCCTGTCGGGGCCGAGAAGCCATCCTCCGACGGCTCTTCGAACCCCTGGGCTACACGGTGGGCGCCGAGCCGATCCCGCTCGACGAGGACTTCCCCCACTGGGGGGACAGCCGCTACCTGTCCGTCCGGCTGACCGGTCTCCTGCGGGTGAAGGACCTCCTCGAGCACCTCTTCGTCCTCCTTCCCGTGCTCGACGACGACAAGCACTACTGGGTCGGGCGAGAGGAGGTCGACAAGCTGCTCCGCCGGGGTGGTGAATGGCTCAGCCTGCATCCCGACCGTGACCTCATCACCCGGCGCTACCTGCGGCACGATCGCCAGCTGACCCGTGAAGCACTGGCCCGTTTGATGGAAGAAGACGTCCGAGATCCTGACGAGGTGCAAGTTCAACACGATGCCGAAGAGGAGGCGGTCGAACGCCCGCTCAGCCTGAACGAGCAACGCATGGCCAGCGTGCTCGATGCGATCACGGGGAGTGGCGCCCGCCGGGTGCTCGACCTCGGATGTGGATCATGCAAGCTGACTGGGGAGTTCTTGAAGGCCGGCTTCGAGAAGGTGGTGGGCGTCGACGTCTCCCACCGTGCCCTCGAGATCGGTGCGAGACGTCTCCACCTCGACACCATGGCGCCCCGGCAGCGTGAGCGGGTGGAGCTGTTCCAGAGCTCGCTCACCTACCGGGACAAGCGGCTCGAGGGTTTCGACGCGGCCGCCGTCGTCGAGGTCATCGAGCATCTCGACCCGTCTCGGCTTCCCAGCTTCGAGCGGGTGCTCCTCGGCCAGATCCGACCGTCGACCGTGGTCATCACGACGCCGAACATCGAGTACAACGCCCGCTTCGAGACGTTGCCGGCCGGCTCGTTGCGCCATGCCGACCACCGCTTCGAATGGACCAGGGCGCAGTTCACCACCTGGGCAACGTCGGCCGCCGAGCGGCACGGCTACCAGGCTCGTTTCCTGGGCATCGGCGAGGAGGACCCCGAGGTGGGGTGCCCGACGCAGATGGCGGTGCTCTCACGATGAACCTCAAGATCCCCGACCTCTCGCTGGTCGTCCTCATCGGCGTGACGGGCTCGGGCAAGTCGACCTTCGCGGCCCGGCACTTCCGTCCGACCGAGGTGCTGTCCTCGGACTACTGCCGAGGCCTCGTCAGTGACGACGAGAACGACCAGAGCGTGACCGAAGCCGCGTTCGAGATCCTCCACTTCATCGCGGCGAAACGGCTGGAGGCCGGGCGCCTGATGGTGATCGACGCCACGAACGTCCAACAGGAGTCCCGCCGGTCCCTGATTGCCCTGGCCAAGGAGCAGCATGTGCTGTCGGTGGCCGTCGTCCTCGACGTCCCCGAGGAGATCTGCGCGGCCCGCAACGAGAGCCGACCAGATCGGCAGTTCGGCCCGCACGTGCTCCGGAACCAGCGCTCCCAGCTACGACGCTCGATGAAGAACCTCCGCCGTGAGGGGTTCCACCGGGCCTACTTCCTCTCGGGCGAGGACGAGATCGAGGCGGCCACGTTCGAGCGTGAGCCGCTGTGGAACGACCGGCGGAGTGACAGCGGGCCGTTCGACATCGTCGGCGACGTCCATGGCTGCCACCGTGAGCTCGTCGACCTTCTCGTGGTCCTCGGTTACGAGGTGGCGAGCGACGGTCTCTCGGCTCGGCACCCGGAAGGCCGGCGGGCACTCTTCCTCGGTGACCTCGTCGACCGGGGCCCGGCCATCCCGGCGGTCCTCCGCTTGGTCATGAGCATGATGGCGGAGGGCAGCGCCGTCTGCCTCCCGGGGAACCACGAGGTCAAGCTGGTGAGGGCCCTCAACGGCCGGAACGTCACGAGGAGCCACGGGCTGGATCAGTCGTTGGACCAACTCGCGGCCGAACCAGTCGAGTTCTCCCGGGAGGTGGCATTGTTCATCGACCGCCTCGTGGGGCACTACGTGCTCGACGAGGGCCGTCTCGTGGTGGCCCATGCCGGCCTGCCGGAACGCATGCACGGGCGGTCGTCGGGGGCTGTCCGATCGTTCGCCCTCTACGGCGACACGACGGGAGAGACCGACGAATACGGCCTGCCCGTCCGCTACCCCTGGGCGGAGGACTATCGAGGTGACGCCATGGTCGTCTACGGCCACACCCCGGTGCCGAAGGCAGAATGGGTCAACCGGACGATCTGCATCGACACAGGGTGTGTCTTCGGTGGGAGCCTGACCGCCCTCCGCTACCCCGAACGCGAGCTCGTCTCCGTGCCGGCCCACGGCGTCTACTACGAACCTTCCCGACCGCTCGAGCCTCCGCGGGAGACGGGTGCCAGCCGAGACGTTATGGACCTCGATCTGACCGACGTCCTCGGCAAGCGGATCATCACGACCGGGCTGATGAGCTCCGTGACGGTGCGGGAGGAGAACGCCATCGCCGCGCTCGAGATCATGAGTCGGTTCGCGGTCGACCCGCGTTGGCTCGTCTACCTTCCACCGACGATGTCGCCGACGGCGACCTCCGATCGGGAGGGCCTGCTCGAACATCCCCACGAGGCCTTCGCCGCCTTCAGGGCCGGAGACGTCGGGCGGGTCGTCTGTGAGGAGAAGCACATGGGGTCCCGCGCCGTCGTCGTGGCCTGCCGGGACCCCCAGGTCGTCCCCAGGCGGTTCGGCATCCAATCCGACGTCCCGGGGGCCATCTTCAGCCGGACCGGTCGCCCCTTCTTTGCGGATCGGTCACTCGAGTCGGCCTTCCTCCACAAGGTCAGAAGTGGCCTCGACCAGGCGGGGCTCTGGGAGGAGCTGGGGACGGACTGGCTCGTCCTCGACTGCGAGTTGCTGCCCTGGTCGGCCAAGGCCGAGGAGTTGCTCCGACAGCAGTACGCCTCGGTCGGCTCGGCGGCCACGTCCTCCCTCGCGGCGGAGGCGGCGGTCGTGGAGGCGACTCGCCAGCGGGGGATCGATCTCGGGGACCTCGGTGACCGGGTGCGCGAACGTGCCCTCATGGCGGCGGCCTTCGTCGACGCCTATCGCCGCTACTGCTGGCCAGTGGACGGCCTCGAAGGCCTCCAGCTGGCGCCCTTCCAGATCTTGGCGGGCGAGCCTGAGGTCTTCGCCCTCCGGGAGCATGCCTGGCACCTCGCCACCCTGGCGCGGCTCGCCGAGACCGATCCCGAGACCTTCAAGATGACTGCTTCGATCGTCGTCGACCTCGACGACCCCGTTTCGGTGGACGTTGGCACAGCCTGGTGGGAGGACCTGACCGGGCGCGGGGGTGAGGGCATGGTGGTCAAGCCGGCCCGGACGGTCGTGAGAGGACCGAAGGGGCTTGTCCAGCCAGGCATCAAGTGCCGAGGCCGGGAATACCTGCGGATCATCTACGGGCCCGAGTACACGGCGGAGCAGCACCTCTCCCGACTTCGATCGCGCGGCCTCGGCCACAAGCGATCGCTGGCGGTACGCGAGTTCAGTCTCGGCATCGAGGCCCTCCAGCGGTTCGTGGCCGCCGAGCCGCTCTATCGGGTGCACGAATGCGTCTTCGGGGTGCTCGCACTCGAGAGCGAGCCGGTCGATCCTCGTCTGTAGTTCCGAACCCGTCGGCGCCGACCTGCTGGAGCTGGCATTGCGACCTTCACGTCGTCGATGACTAGGGTGTCAACCCCGGCCGTCGGTGGTCGCACGACCAGCGGGCAGGGAGACGGCAGGGTCGGTGCAATAACCTGCACGGGTGAGCCGGTTGCTGCAGCTGGAGGGCCTGCGTCGGACGTACGGGCCGTTGACCGCTCTCGACAACCTGTCGTTCGAGGTGCCGGCTGGGCAGGTCGTCGGCTTCCTCGGGCCCAACGGGGCCGGCAAGACGACAACGATGCGAGCCATCTTCGGCTTGACCGACCTCGACGCGGGCGCCGTGCGGTGGAACGCCCGCCCGGTCGGGCAGGCGGAGCGACGTCGGTTCGGGTACATGCCCGAAGAGCGCGGGCTCTACCCAGGCATGCTCGTCGGTGACCAGATCACCTACCTGGGCCGTCTGCACGGGCTCAGTGCAGCAGATGCGGCGGTGGCCACGGGCACCTGGCTCGAACGGCTCGAGATCGCCGATCGTCGGGATTCGAAGGTGGAGACGCTGTCGCACGGCAACCAGCAGAGGGTGCAACTGGCCGCGGCCCTCGTCCACGACCCCGAGCTGCTCGTGCTGGACGAGCCGCTTTCCGGGCTCGACCCATCGGGCATCGACGCCATCGGCCGGGTGTTGGTGGAGCAGGCCAAAGCCGGCTGCTGCGTGCTCTTCAGCAGCCACCAGCTCGACCAGGTCGAGGACCTTTGCGAGCGGGTCACGATCATCGACCACGGCCGTCTGGTGGTGTCCGGGACCGTCGAGGAGCTGGAAACGAGCGGGGCGCGGCGGCTCGTCGTCCGTATCGAGGGCGACCGTACAGCGGCGTGGGCCCGCGAGTTGACGGGTGTCACCGTCTCAGAGGTCACCGGGGGTGCGGTCCGGCTCACCCTGGGGAACTCGGTCGACAGCGACGACGTCCTCCGGGCGGCCATGCGAGAAGGGCGGGTCACCCAGTTCTCGTTCGAGCGTCGCCGATTGTCCGAAGTGTTCCGAGAGGCTCTCGCGTGAAGATCGCCCTCCTCGTCGTGATCGGCGCGGTGGCCGTCACTGCACGCTTGATCATCTCCAGGTATCGGAGGACCAGGCGAAACGCCTTGCCCACCTCCGCCACCCCTGCCGCGGAGACGGGGGAGGCAGCATCTGCTCGCCCCCGAACCTCCGTCCGCATCTGGCGTGCCGTGGAGGGATCGCTCGGCGGCGTCGGCCTGGTGGCGACGCGCGAGATCAAGGAGCGTGTCCGAGGCCGACTGTTCCGGGTCGGCACGCTCATCATCCTCTTGATCGTGGCCGCCGCGATCATCATCCCGAAGATCCACAGCGGTAATGGATCGACCATGCAGACCGTGGGCGTCGTCGGCGGACTGTCATCCCAAACCGAGCAACTTGTGCACGCCGCGGCGGCAAGGAACAAGGACACCGTGAAGATTGTGGAGGTACCGACCCTGGCCGTCGCGGAGAAGAAGCTGCGTCTGGGGCAACTGGACTTCGCCATCATTGATGGCGAAGAAATTCTGCTCAATGAGCCAGCGAGCGCGAACTCGTCACCGGCCGACCCCGGGCTGGTGGAGGATGTGGCCGCCTATCTCGGCGTGCTGCAGGCTTATCGAACGGCGGGGCTCACCCCGAGCCAAGCTGCTGCCGTCGACCATGCCAAGTCCATCCCGGTCCGCACGCTTCAGCCGTCCTCGACCACCACGATCAAGACGACGTCAGTGGTCGGCTTGGTCCTCCTGTTCTTGATGCTGACGCAGTACAACACGTGGATCTTGATGGGCGTCATGCAGGAGAAGTCGAGCCGGGTGGTTGAAGTGTTGCTGGCTACCCTCCGGCCGATCCAGCTCCTCGGCGGCAAGGTGCTCGGTATCGGCCTCGTCGCCTTCGGCCAAGCAACCGTGATCGTCGGGTTTGCCTTCATCGTCGCCAGCGCCGTGGGTTCCGACGTGCTGCACGGCACGGCACCGCTGGTCCTCTTGTGCGAATTGCTCTGGTTGGTGCTCGGGTACGCCTTCTACTGCTGGGTCTACGCCGCAGCAGGCTCGACCGCCGAACGTCAGGATCAGGTACAGACGCTGGCACTCCCTCTCAGCATCCCGATCCTGATCGGCTACGTCTATGCCATCACGGTGGCGAGCTCGGGCAACGCCAGCCTCTTCTTCAAGATCCTGGCCTATTTCCCCCCGACCGCACCGTTCTGCATGCCGGTACTTGTCGGGCTGAGCCAGGTCGCCTGGTGGCAGTTCGTGATTTCGGTCCTGATCACCATCGCCGCGACGGCGGCCATGGCGGTCTTCGCGGCCGGCATCTACCGTCGAGCGGTGCTCCAAACCGGTGCTCGGGTGCGGATCCGAGAGCTGCTCGCCCGCCCCCCTCGCCCCGCCCGCTGAGGGCGCTGGCTGCGCCCCGGCCTGACTGGCAACGACGCGGTAGCGGTGACCGGCGCGGCGTCACAACTTGCCCCGGGGCGAGTCGACTCCTGACTGACGCCCCTCGGCCACGGGCGCCGCCGCACGCTCCTCGCTCGAGGTGGGGCCACCGGAGCGGGCGCCGAGCGCTCTTCTACGCCCCAAGCCAGATGGACGGGTGACTGGCGCCGACGCCCGCCGCGCCCGCCGTCAACTGTCGCGCCGGGAGTTCACGCCCTTTCCTCAACGACCGACGAGAACGCGAAGCCCTGATAGTCGTCGGACACCACCTCTTCGCAGTGCTCGGCGTAGGGGGCGAAGCCGCCGACGTAGGGCATGAAGACCCGCTGCTTGCCCGGGATGTTGGCTCCCAGGTACCAGGAGTTGGCCTTCGGGAAGAGGGTCACCTCGGCCACCTCTCGCACGTGGTCGACCCAGGCCTCCTCGGCCTCCTCGGTCGCCTCGACGATCTGGACGTCGCGCTCCTTCATGTCGGACAGGCACCGGCCGATCCACTCCACGTGCTGTTCGATGGCGAGGGGCATGTTCGTGAGGACCGAGGGGCTCCCTGGACCGGTGATGATGAACAGGTTGGGGAAGCCGGCCACCTGGAGGCCCAGGTAGCTGACCGGACCAGCCGCCCACTTGTCCTTCAGGCGCTGCCGGTGCCGGCCACGGATGTCGATCTTGTTGAGCGAGCCGGTCATGGCGTCGAACCCGGTGGCAAAGACGATGACGTCCAGCTCGTATTCGGCGTCACTGGTGCGGATGCCCGTCGGGGTGATGGCCTCGATGGGTGTCTCCCGGAGGTCGACCAACGAGACGTTGTCGCGGTTGAACGTCTCGTAGTAGTCGGTGTCGATCGGCGGCCGCTTCGTCCCGTAGGGGTAGTCCTTCGGGCAGAGCTTCTCGGCGACGACCGGGTCCTTGACCGTCTGGCGGATCTTGTCCCGGATGAACTCGGCCGCCGTGTCGTTGGCCGCCTGGTCGATCAAGAGGTCGCCGTACGACCCGTAGATGAACTTGAACCCGCCCTCCTCGGCCCAGAGCTGCTCGTAGGTGGCCAACCGCTCCTCGTCGCTCACTGCGAGGGCCGACTGGCCGGTGGCCGGGTACGGAAAGCCCCCGAACGACTTCCTCGCCCGTCGTCGGATCCTCGGGTAGTCCTGCTTGATCTGGCGGGTCTGTTCGTCGGTCATCGAGAAGTTGCGGGCCGGCACGCTGTAGTTCGGCGTCCGCTGGAAGACCCAGAGGTGATCGGCCTGCGCCGCGATGACCGGGGTGGCCTGGATGCCGGTCGACCCAGTGCCGATGAGCGCCACCCTCTTCCCGGTGAAGTCGACGCCCTCGTGCGGCCAGGCACCGGTGTGGTACCAGGCGCCCCGGAAGTCCGCCAGACCGGGTATCGAGGGGACGTTCGCCGCGGAGAGGCAGCCCACGGCGCTGATGAAGAACCGGGCGCTCACGACGTCGCCGCGTTCAGTCCTGATCTCCCACCGCCCGGTGGTCTCGTCGAACTCGGCCGAGGTCACCCGGGTCGAGAGCTGGATGTCCTTCAGCAGATCGAACCGTTCGGCGACATGCTCGAGGTAGCGCAGGATCTCGGGTTGCTCGGGGTACTTGCTGCTCCACGTCCATTCCTGCTCGAGCTCGCCGGAGAACGAGTAGCAGTAGTAGAAGCTCTCCGAGTCGCACCGGGCACCGGGATACCGGTTCCAGTACCACGTACCCCCGACGCCGTCGCCCGCCTCGAAGGCCCGCACCGAGAGGCCGAGCCGGTCCCTCAGGTAGTGCAGCATGTAGAGGCCGGCGAAGCCCGCCCCGACCACGACCGCATCGAGCTCCAGCCCGTGGCCGTCTGCCGTCGCCTCGCCGTCCCGCTCACCCGGTGCCGATACCCTCCTGGCAGCCACGGGGGCAGTGTATGTCGCCTCGGGCAGCCCGGTCATTGGACGGGGCCGCCGAGACCAACCCCTGGGTCGACGGCGGAGCCCGTTCGCCGCCGAACCGGCCGAAGCCCCGACGTGAGGCTTTCGGCCCTAGTCCCACCGACCGGCGCGGCCGACAATGGTCTGAGGCCTAGCCGGCCCTTCCTCGGCGATGAGCTCGTCCTCCGGCAATCCGGGAGGTGCCGACGATGCCAACAGTGCAGACGGACCACGAAGTCGGCGTCGACGAGGTCCAGCGGAAGCTGTCCGACTGGCTCGGACCGAGCTACCGGGTCGCCGTCACGTCGAGTTCGACGCTGAAGGTCGGCCCCCGAGGCTTGATCCCGGCCAAGATCCAGTTGACCAAGGCCGACGGTGTGACGACGTGCCGGCTACGGACCACCGGGTTGCTCCTCTCGAGGCTCACCCAGGCCGTCACGGTCCTGCCCCGGGTGCGGCGCGCTCTCGAGGAGAGCTTTCCGTCCTCGGACACCTCCTAGGCGGAGCTCTGAGCGGGCTCAGTCCCCGGTCGAGGGGTCGATGATCGCAACGACGCGGGTGACCCGGTCGGCCGGGAACCCACCGCAGCGGGCGTGCTCGAAGATGATGTCCTCGTCGGGGGCGATGTAGACGCAGTAGAGCTTGTCGTCGGTGACGTAGCTGTGCAGCCAGTGGATCTCCGGTCCGAGGTCGCAGATCACCTTGTTGGATTGCTGGCTGATGTTCCGGAGCTCGTCGGCCGACAGTTCGCCGGCGCCCGGCAGATCGCGCTCGATGACGTACTTGGGCATGGTTCCTCCCCGTGGTACCGTACTCTCGGTATGCTGTGAACATTCCGATGGTAGGAGTCTATGCATACTCACGGTACGAGAGTCAAGGGGCAACGGGTCGCCCAGGGTGAGGCGACACGGGCCGCCCTGCTCGGGGCGGCCCGTGAGCTGCTGGGCAAGCAGGGCTACGCGGCGACCTCCACCGAGGAGATCGTGGCCAAGGCGGGAGTGACCAAGGGCGCCCTGTACCACCACTTCGCCGACAAGGAGGCCCTCTTCCGGGCGGTGTTCGAGCAGGTGGAGCGGGAGGTCTCGGACGAGGCCGCGGCCGAATTCCTCCAGCGGGAGCCCTGGGACGCCCTTGTCACCGGCTGCAACCGCTGGATCGACGCCCACCTCGACCCGGCCGTCCGCCAAATCGTCCTCACCGATGCCCGGGCCGTGCTCGGCTGGGAAGTGGCCCGCTCGATCGAGACCCGCTTCAGCACGGTTGCCCTCCGGGGGGCGCTGCGCAAGGCGACCAACGCCGGGGTGGTGGTGCCCCAGCCGTTGCGGCCGCTCGCCCTCATGTTGACGGGGGCGCTCAGCGAGGCCTGTCAATACGTGGCGGAGGCCGATCAGCCCGAGGTGGCGAGACAGGAGGTCGGCGAGCTGATCGTCGCCCTGCTCGCCGGCCTCCGCCCGCCCGACGCCGACGTCGACGTCGGGTAGCGCCGGTCGCTCCCACGCCTCGGACCTTCTTGCAAGTAGGTTGCATTAGCGGTTACCCTGTGCCAGCGAGTCCTTCGATCGAGGGGAGTCCGTGGGTACTCCAGGCAGCCGCATCCGGCGCATGCGTGACGCCCTCACCCCGAGCGAATGGCTGCGTGTCGGGGGCATGGCGCTCACCGTCGTGGCCTTGAACGTCGCCGGCTGGCTCCTCCTGGCCCTGGCCCTCGAGGGCCACCACCACGTCGGCCGGACCGAGGTCTTCGGGTTCGGCACCGGGGTCCTCGCCTACACCCTCGGCATGCGCCACGCCTTCGACGCCGACCACATCGCGGCCATCGACAACACCACGAGGAAGCTCGTCCAGGAACGCAAACGACCCCTCAGCGTGGGGTACTTCTTCTCGCTCGGGCACTCGAGCGTGGTCTTCGTGCTGGCGGTGCTCCTCAACTTCGGCATCCGTTGGCTCAACGGCGCGGTCAGGGACAGCGGAAGCTCGCTCCATCACTGGACCGGCGTGATCGGCACGTCGGTGTCCGGGATCTTCCTGTGGCTGATCGGCCTCATCAACCTGTTCGTCCTCGTGTCGATCTACCGGGTCTCCCGGGAGATGCGGCAGGGCCGCTATGAGGACGCCGAGCTCGATCGGGAGCTGAACAACCGGGGGCTCATGAACCGGGTGCTCGGTGGCTACGCCAGGCGGATCGACACCCCTTGGAAGATGTACCCGGTAGGGGCACTGTTCGGCTTGGGCTTCGACACCGCCACCGAGGTAGCGCTCCTCGTACTGGCCGGCTCGGCCGTCGTGGGCGGCCTGCCCTTCTACGCCGTGCTGTCGCTCCCGTTGCTCTTCGCCGCGGGGATGTGCCTCTTCGACACGCTCGACGGCTGCTTCATGAACTTCGCTTACGACTGGGCCTTCGCCAAACCCGTGCGGAAGATCTACTACAACCTCACGATCACCGGTCTGTCCGTGTTCGTGGCCCTCTTCATCGGCACGATCGAGCTGGTGGGCCTCTTCGCCCAGGAGGCCGGTCTGAGCGGGTCGTTCTGGAGCTTTCTCTCGGGCTTCAACATCAACCGGGCCGGCTTCGTCGTCGTCGGCATTTTCGTGGTCACATGGCTCGTCGCCCTGGCCGTCTGGCACTTCGGGGAGATCGAACGCAAGTGGGAGTTGAACGCGGCCGAGGCCCGAGCCGAAAGGAGTCCGGCGGAGCCCGTCGAAGTAGGCTGACGGCCCATGTCGGCAGTCCGGCGCGATCGGTCGTGGGTCCGGCTCGTCGAGGTCAACCGCTGATGTTCGGTCGTCGCCGCAAGGGACCATCGCCCCCCGAAGAGCTCCCGGTCGAGTACCACCTCGAGCAGGACATCGCAACGGTCCAAGCGTCGATCAGCACGTATCTCGAGGATCCGACCGAGGACCGTCGTCGCATGCTGTTGGCGGACCTCGAGCGACTCGACGATCAGACGGCCCGGGCCGACACGTACACGAGCTTCAAAGCCGCGTGGACCCGCTTTGCCGTCCCGGGGTCCTCGGTCATCGGGGCGACGAGCGACCAGGCCATGGCCGAGGAGGTGCCGGACCCGGTGTTCCAAGCGCAGGTGGCGCTGGTGAAGGCGGCCAAGAAGGCGGTGACCGATGGGACGCCCGAGGCGCTCGACGCTCTCCGGACCGCCTCTGCCGCCCTGACCGAGGCGGCCGCGCCGGACGGGGACCGCCCGTCCGCGCCGGGATAGCGGGCGACGGCCTCGACGCTGGCGCGAGCCGCCCCAGGTTCCCGGCAGTTAGGCCGGCTCCATGCCGTGCCGGCGCATCAGGGTGAGCTCGGCCTCGCGATCGGGCGGCTGCGGTGCCGACCACAGGGCCTCGAGGTCCTCGAAGTAGTGGTCCAGGGCGGGGGCGTGGAGGACGAGCAGCCGGGCCGGCTCGTCGCTCGTGTTCCCGAAGGTGTGGGCTTCGCCGGCCGAGACGAGCACGAACATCCCAGTGCTGCCTTCGAGCACGTCGCTGCCGACGCGGAACTCGATGGTCCCATCGAGGACGAAGTAGGCCTCCTCGTTGCCCACGTGACGGTGCGCCGGGGGCATCCGTCCGTGCGGTGGCAGTGTCCGCTCCATCAAGGAGAACCGTTCACCCGTCGTGGCGCCGGTCGCCTTGAACCACATCTCGCTCCCACGCGCCTCGTAGCGGAGGCCTTCGCCCGATTCCCAACGGATCACGTCCACCTCCGAGATCGATGGCCGGGCCATCCTGCCCGGAGAACGGCATGGTGTCGATGGTTTGAACGCCCCCCGCACTCGGTGCGAGGTCCGGCGTGAGCGTCCGGGTCGGCCAGACTGACGACGATGCAAGGCGCCCCGAGCACCGTGGTCGAGCGGCTGCGGGCGGCCGGCTGTGTGGCCGCCGAGGAGGAGGCCGAGGAGCTGGCCGACGCCGCCCCCGACGCCGCCACGCTCGAGGCGTGGATCGGGCGACGGGAGCAAGGAGAGCCGCTCGCCTGGGTCACGGGGCGCATCGAGTTCTGCGATCGGACGGTCCTCGTCGACCGCGGCGTCTACGTGCCCCGCCGCCAGAGCGAGGAGCTCGCCCGGCGGGCGGCCCGGGTCCTCCCCGAAGGGGGTCGAGCCGTCGACTTCTGTACGGGGACCGGTGCCGTGGCCGTCCACCTCAGGTCGGCGGTCCCCTCCGCCCTCGTCGTCGGGATCGACGTCGACCGGCGCGCGGTCGGCTGTGCCCGGCGCAACGGGGTTCTCGCGGTGGCCGGTGACCTCGACCGGCCGCTGCGGCGTGACCGGTTCGACCTCGTGACGGCGGTGGCGCCCTACGTGCCCACCGACGAGCTCAGGCTGTTGCCGCCCGACGTCGTCCGCTTCGAACCCCGACCGGCGCTCGACGGCGGCCCGGACGGCCTCGACGTCGTCCGCCGGGTGGTCGCCGCCGCCGCACGCGTCCTCGTACCGGGAGGTTGGCTCTTCCTCGAGCTCGGCGGCGAGCAGGATGTCCGGCTGGCCCCGGCCCTCACCGCCGCCGGGTTCGAGCCGGGACCGGCCTGGTACGACGAGGACGGCGACCTCCGTGGCACGGCCGCGCGGGCGACCCGTGCGTCGTGAGCGTCGCCGTCCGGCCCTCGAGCTCGTCGCCTCCGTCCGCTCCTCCAGTGCGAGTGCTGAGACGGACGATCGCCCGACCACTCACCTGCCTGATGTGTGGCAGTTCGGATTTCAGCGGGGACTGACTGACTCGAGCAGGTCCCTGTTGGACTTGCCGCCATTGATGACCCTGCTCATTTGTCGAAGTGCCCCCCAATGGAGTGTGCACGATGAGGGGATGCTGATGACACCTACTGAAAAGCTGAACGGCTTAGCCTGCCGTGGGTTCAGAGCCTCGACTTGACCGTTGTCGTCGCCGCTTTCGCCTCCAGCCTCGTAGGAGATGATCGCCGAAATGCTGATGGTGGTCGGATACCGCAAGTTGTTTGTGATCGTGCCGCTCACTTCTACGTAGGTGGAGTTCGGAACGCACGACGCCGACACCGACGCCAATGATGAGCCTGCCAGGTGCACGGGGATGCCGCCGGAACCACACCCAGAACACGCCATGGCCACGGCCCCTAGTGCCAACGCCGCGGTCCACCGCCTGGACCACACGGCTCTGAACGTAGCCCTCCGACACGTGGTCGGACAATCCCTACCCCACTCCCACCTCAACATGATCGTTCAGGACCGCAGTGGTGCCCGTCGCCATCGGGGGCGCGCTTTGCTCTACGCTGGCAAGCCCAACTGGGACCTGCTGGCCACGGTCACACCCCGCTGAGATCCCAAGAGCCTGATGTGTTCGGGTTGCTCAATCGGAATGGCGCGATTCTCGCCTCTGGCCCGGATCGACGCGTCTCAGTAAAATGAGCGCGTCGAAGGGGGGGCGGCAATGTCGGAGATGCCTACCGAATCGAAGATCCCGCCTGAGGCCCATAGCTACCTGCGGATCCACCACATCATCACCCTCGGCACGTCCTCTTTCACCGGCATTCCCCACGCGGCCACCGTTGCCTATGCCAACGACGCCGATCAGCTCTTCTTTTCGATGGCGTCGTCCGAACTGACCCTTACCAATATCGCGGCGAACCGCTGGGTCTCCTTCACCATCGACGACTACACGCCTGACTTCCGCAAGCTGCGCGAGCTGCGTGGCGTCGGGAAGTGCGCCATGATGCAGGACCCGGGCGAGCGGGCCGCCGTCTGGCCCCTCTTCGCCGAGAAGTTCCCGTCGCTCCCGACGGAGGCCCTGGACAACCTCCACGCGGTCACGCCGCTCGAGCTGCACTTCGTCGACTTCGAGTACACGGCGGGCGTCGCCGTCCCCCTCGAATCGAGCATCTTCTACCAGGTCGACCCGGAGGCGGAGACCCTGCCGACCGGCATCGCCACCCAGCTCGAGACCTTGACGTTCGACCCCGGTCAGGTCGTCGTGCGGCAGGGGCAGCGCATCGACCGCTTCTTCATCATCGTCGAAGGTGAGGTCGAGGTCCGTCGGGAGGGCCACGGACAGGACGTCATCGTTACGAGGCACACCGCGGGCCAGCTCTTCGGCGAGGTTGGGGCGCTCGCCGGCACACCGCAGACGGCCACCTACGTGGCCGTGAGCAAGGCGCTCATCATGGCCATCGACCGCGCCGCCTTCCAGGAGATCCAGGTGCAGTCGGCGACCGCCGACCTGCGCGAGCGCGTGCAGAGCACCCTCTCCCTGATGCAGCACGGTGGCGAGCCGGAGCCGCTGGTCTGAGCCGGAGCTCAGCGCTGGTAGTCAGGCGCCGGCGTCGGCGGCGGCCCGCATCGCCGCGAGGTCGAGTTTCTGCATCGTGAACATGGCCTGCACCGCCCGCTCTACCCTGCCGGGATCGGGATCGGTGAAGAGCTCGGCCAGCTCACTCGGGACGACCTGCCAGGACAGCCCGTAGCGGTCCTTCAGCCACCCACACGGCCCTTCCTCACCCCCGGCGGAGAGCTTGGCCCAGTAGTAGTCGACCTCGTCCTGGTCGGCGCAGCTGATCATGAGGGAGACGGCTTCGTTGAACCGGTGTTCCGGTCCCCCGTTCAGCGCGGTGAAGGTCTGACCGTCGAGGAGGAACTCCACGGTGAGCACCGTTCCCGCCGGCCGCGGACCGGCGTCGCTGTAGTACGACACGTTCGTGATCTTCGAGTTGGGGAAGATCGAGACGTAGAACTCCGCGGCCTCGAGACCCTCGTTGTCGTACCAGAGGTTCGGGACGATGCTCGGCACATCGACCTCCAAGATCGTCGCTCGTAGGGCTTGACTGGCTGATCCCGAAACTAGCGCTCGGGTCACGCCGACCCGTCAGGGAGCCACCGGGTCGTTGCTGCACGCCGATCGTGCCGGCGTGGCCCTGGTCCGGCCGGGTGCAGCCGCGGCCGCCGGGGCGGAGCAGCGCAATTGGTAGCGTTCGCCGCTGATGGACCGCCTCGAGGCCTCGAAGGTACCGAACCCCTCGGTGCCGTTCTGGGTCACCAAGGTGTTCACGACGGCCCTGGGTGAGGCGACGTCGGATTCCCTCGTGCACCGCCTGGACCCCTACGTGGCCGTGGCCATCGGGTTCGTCCTCTTTGCCATCTCGATGGTCCTCCAGTTCTCCGTCCGGCGCTACGTCGTCTGGGTCTACTGGGTGGCGGTCGCCATGGTGGCCGTGTTCGGCACGATGGCCGCCGACGCCGTCCACATCGAGTTCAAGGTCCCGTACGCCCTGTCCTTCTTCTTCTACGCGGTCGTCCTCACGATCGTCTTCGTCGCCTGGTACATGAGCGAGCGGACGATCTCGATCCACAGCATCGTCACCTGGCGGCGGGAGGCCTTCTACTGGGCGGCCGTGCTGGCCACGTTCGCCATGGGCACGGCCCTCGGCGACCTCACCGCCTTCACGCTCCACTTCGGGTTCTTCTCGTCGGGCCTGCTCTTCCTGGCCCTTTCGCCATCCCGGGCATCGCCTACCGCTGGCTGGGCCTGAACGGGGTGGTGGCCTTCTGGGCCGCCTACGTCATGACCCGGCCGCTCGGAGCCTCCTTCGCCGACTGGTTCGGCAAGCCCAAGCTCGTGGGCGGGCTCGGGTTCGGCTCGCCCGAGGTGGCGGTGATCTTCGCGGCGGCCATCGCCTTCATGATCGGCTACATGATGCTCACGGACCCCGGCGCGGTGCGGCTCGAGGAGTCACCGGCCCTCCCCGACTGAAGACGCGCGGCAAGGGTCGGGACCTTCGGCCCTGGGCGTGGCGGCCCGTCCGTCGTACGGTGCGAGTCGAGGGTGCGCCCGCCGCGTGATCCGCTCGGGGGTCCGCGGCGTGGCCACCCGTTCCCATCTCCGGGCGGCGCGGGTTGACCGGCGCTCGGCCGGGAGCCAGCCTGCCGGGATGGCCGACCACCACGACCAGGCCGGCGCCCGTCCGGTCGGGCGCCGGCCTGAGCTGCACGTCCCCCGCCCCGACGAGTCGGCGCCGGCGGACGAGACGACCACGGCTCGCGGTTGGCTCACCCACCTCCGGGAGAGCGCCCTCTACAAGCTGGAGGACCTCGACGACGAGGGCCTGCGCTGGCGGCCCGTCCCCACCGCCAACTCTCTCGGTTCGATCGTCATGCACCTCGCCTACGCCGAGCGCCAGTGGTTCCGGGCCATCTTCGCCGGGGAGCCGATGGACCTGTCGTGGCGGTCGCACACCTTCGAGGTGCCCGACGGCTGGTCGGCCGACGACGTGGCCGCCTTCTACCGGGCCGAGGTGGCGGCGGCCGACGCCGTCCTCGACGGGGCGGCGTCGTTCGACCAGGCCTCGCGGGCCGACTTCCGCCCGACGACCCTCCGCTGGGTCGTGACCCACATGCTCGAGGAGACCGCCCGGCACGTCGGGCACATGGATCTCACCCGGGAGCTGCTCGACGGCCGGACCGGCCGCTGAGGAAGGCCCGGGTCAGCGGCCCCGGAAGGCGGCGTCGTCGGCCTCGATGGCCGCCCGCAGCACCGGGAGCACGGCCGCCCTCGTGGCCTGCTTGGTGGCGGCGAAGGCCGGCAGGTCGAGCCCGGCGAGCCTGGTGGCCGCGGCGGTGGCCGAGGCGGCCAGCCCCTCCGCCGGCACCACCCGATCGAGGATCCCGGCCCGCCCGGCTTCCTCGGGGTCGAAGATCTCGGCGGTGACCGTGGCCCGGTGGAAGTGCGAGTGGTTGAGCCGCAGGCGGCAGATCTCGATGGCGTACCGGGGCAGCGTCATGCCGATGGCCACCTCGTTCGCCCCGAGCTTGTAGGGCCCGGCCACCCCGAGCCGGTGGTCGCCCGCCAGGAGGAGGAAGAGCCCCATGGCCAGGGCATGACCGGTGCAGGCCACGACGACCGGGGTGGGGAACGTGAGGAGCCGTTCGGAGAGCTCGAAGCCGCTCCGCAGCATGTCGGGGGCCTCGGCCGTCCCGCCCCTGAGCACGCCGAGGTCGAAGCCGGCCGAGAACACGCCGGGGCGGCCGGCGAGGACCACGATCGCCCCGTCCTCCCTGGCCCGGTCGAAGGCGGCGTGCAGCTCGGCCAGCATGGCGGGCGAGAGGGCGTTGACCTTGCCGTCGTCCATCGTGATCGTGGCCAGCGGCGGCGTCCGTTCGTAGGTGACGAGGCTCACTGACGCCCCGCCCGCCGCGTGCTCGCTGCCGGCGTGTCGGTCACGGCTGACGACAGTAGCGGAGCTCGACAGGCTGCTCCCAGGCTGGTCACAGCCGAGCCCCAGGTTGGGACCACTTTTTCCTCGGCCGGTCCCGGCCCGCAGCCCGCCACCCGTCGCCGCCCTCGGCCGTCCTACCTGGGCGTTCGCGACGCCTTAGCTCGTTTGTCCTAGGCAGCTTGACCGAAACGTGCGAAAAAAAGGGGCGAAATGCGCGACGACCTGGGCAGGAGCCCTTCCTTACCATGGTCGGTGACAGGCCATGCCTGGATTTCATTGCTGCCGTATCGACGTGAGAGACGTGTTCGAGAGGGGGAACACCGATGCAGTGCCGAAGGAGGGTGGAGCTGTTGCGCCGGGCGCGGGAGCTGGGCCATCGGGACATCGACAAGAGTGAGTCGGAGGGGGCCGAATCGGGCTTCACCCTGATCGAGCTCATGGTGGTCCTGCTCATCATGGCCATCCTGATGGCCATCGCCATCCCGACGTTCCTCGGGGTGCGGAGCGGGGCCCAGGAGCGATCCGCGCAATCCGACCTGACGAACGCGGTGATCTCGGCGAAGACCGTCTTCACGAACAACGGGAACTTCCAGACGACGGCCTCGCTCGTGAGCAACCTGCAGAGCTCGGAGCCCGAGCTGTCGTTCACCTCGGCGCTCGTGACGTCCTCGGGCCGTCCGCACGCCATCTCGGTGGCCGTCAGCCCCGATGGGGCGATCATCGTCCTTTCGGACGAGTCGGACGACGCCCGCTGCTGGTACGCCGAGGCCAACGAGGAGTCGACCGCCATCAACGACGGGATGGCCAATGTGTCCCCCACCCAGGGTGTGAGCTACACCGGGACGAAGAAGGGCTTCCAGGTCACGGTGACCTGTGGCTGGGGCGACACCTACCTGGGCACGGCCAACGCCAACGCCTGGGGGCCGACCTACCCGAGCTGACCGCACAGGACACCGACCGGGGGCCGAGGCCCACGGTCAGAAGGACGCCGGCACCGGGGACACTCACCCCGGTGCCGTCGCGCCCGGGCCCCACTCGGCACTAGGGCCGGACGACGACCTTGCCGGCGTCGGGGTCCCGCTCGAGCCGGGCGAAGCGCTCCGGCAGGGCCTCCAGGGTGACGGACTCGGTGACCATGGCCGAGGCGGCGAGCCGGTGGTCGGACAGGGCCTCGATCGTGTCCCTGAAGTCCTCCTGCCCGTAGTAGATCGAGAAGCGCAGGTCGAGCTCCTTGGCCATGGCGAAGAACGGGAAGATCTGGTCGGGCTGCGCGCAGATGCCGACCACCACGACCCGGCCGTCCACCGCGGCCAGCTCGATGGCCTGGCCCAGGAGACCGGGTTGCCCGCTGCACTCGACGACGACGGTCGGGCCGCCCCCCGTGGCCTCGAGCAGCTCGGCGGCCACGGGTCCGGCCTTCGGGTCGACCACCGCGGTGGCCCCGAGGGCCTCGGCGAGGGACCGCCGGACCGGCGAAGGCTCGCTCACGGCCACGGTGGTCAGCCCCGTCGCCCGGGCCCAGGCCACGGCGGCGAGGCCGATCGGCCCGGCGCCGAGCACCACCATCCGGTCGCTCGGCCCGACGTCGCCCCGGCGGAAGGCCCGGCGCACGACGGCGAGCGGCTCGACGAGGGGCTGCTCCTCGGGGCTCATCGCCCCCGGCAGGGCGAACAGCTCGTCGGCCGGCACGCTCACGAGCTCGGCGAAGCCCCCCGGCCGCTGCATGCCGATCAGCTGGAACTCGGCACAGTGGTCCGGTCGGCCGCCGGTGCAGAAGGCGCAGGTACCACAGCCGGCGACGGGTCGGGCGGCCACCGCCCGCCCGTCGGGCCACCGGGAGGCGTCGACGCCAACGCCGCGCTCGGCCACGAGGCCGGCGATCTCGTGGCCCATCACCGTCCCCGGCGGGCTCATGCGGCTGGCCAGGTGCAGGTCGCTCCCGCAGATGCCACAGCCGGTCACCGCGAGGACCACCTCGCCGGGACCCGGCGTGGGGGCGGGCACCTCGCCCAGCTCGAGGTGCGGCCGGTCCTCGCTCAGTACGACGGCGCGCACGGCGCTCAGCCCCCGATGACGACGACCGGGGGGTCAGGCATGTCGAACTGCTCGGCGCAGACGGCCCGGTAGAAGGGGAGGATCCCGTGGGCGTCGATCACCAGCTCCACCTGGCCTTCGGCGTTCAGGTTCAGGTTGGCGCCGTGGATGGCGAACCACACGTCGGTCGGCCCGTCGTTCGTCGGCGGCACGTGGAGGGTGTGCACCGATCCCGCCGGCTCGTAGAGGTAGGAACCGGCGGTGTTCACGACGTCGGGGTACTCCAAGTAGAACCACGAGCCCGACCGGGTGAAGGCGAGGACGTGCCCGGTGTGCTTGTGGGTCTGCACCGTGTAGTCCGGCGGGAACTGGTTGCGGATGATCCAGACCCCGTTGGCCAGGTCGACCTGCAGGAGCTGGAGCGTGGCCCCGTCGCCGATGTCGACGAAGGGCAGCTCGGACTCGCCCCGGTGGATGGCGGTCGGCGGTAGATCGGTCATGGTCATGGTGACCACCTCCTGCGACGTGGCTCGACGTCGTCCACCTTATCGAGAGACACGATCACTGCTCGGGTGGCGTGCGTCGGCCGACCGGGGAGAGAGGTGCCTGTGCCGGCGCGTCCTTCCAGGTCAGCGGGTTATCGCCCCGGCGCCGCCGCATCGTCGCCGCGTCGCGCGCTTGCCACGACAAGCTCCCGGCGACTAAACAGGCAGGCCATTGTGACTGACGTCGAGGTCGACTCGACGGCGGGTCCAGGGATCACATGGAGGTCGACGGCGCGCTTGGTCCCGCGCCGGGCCGTGTCCCTGGCGCTCGTCACAACGATCACCGCCACGGTGATCGGCGTGGCGCGCCCCGCCGGTGCCGACTCGGTCAGCTCGCTCCAGGCCAAGGCGGCGGCCGTCTCGGCCTCGATGCTGGCCGAGCAGCTGCAGATCGGCGGCTATCAGCACCAGTACGAGGCGGCCGGCGCGCGCGTGCAACGGGACGCGCAACTCGTCGCGGACACACAGCGCCGGATTGCCGATGACCAAGCTCGCATCACCAGCGACCGGGCGAAGTTGGCGCACGAGGCCGTGGCAATCTACGTGCACGCCGGGGCGAGCGCCGCCAACTCGGCGGCGCCGCTCCTGAACGGCGAGGACCAGACCCAGATCCAGCACGAGTACCAACAGGTCGTCGTGGGCGACGTCGGCGTGGCCGTCGACAACCTGCGGACGGCGCAGGGGTCGCTCGAGGCGGACGAGTCGACGCTCGTCCAGCGGGAGCACGCCGACGAGGCCGAGCAGCAGGCCGCGGCCGGCTTCCTGTCCTCGTCACAGAGCACCGAGCAGCAGCTGCAGACGGAGCAGTCGCAGGTGAACGGTCAGCTCGCCCAGGCGGTGGCCGAGCGGCAGGCGGCCACCGAGGCCGTGGCCGCGGCGTCGGTGAGCGCCGCCCAGGCCGCGGCGGCGACGGTGACGTTGGCGCCGACGCCCGACCCGGGCCTGCCCGATCCCCCGCTCAACGCCTTCCTCACCTGTGTGGTCCAGGCGGAGTCCGGTGGGAACTACGGCGCCGTCTCGCCCAACGGCCTCTACATGGGGGCGTTCCAGTTCAGCCAGCCCACGTGGAACGAGGCGGCCCTCCTCGCCGGCCTGCCCTACCTCGTCGGGGTGGCGCCCAACACCGCCTCCAAGGCCGAACAGGACACCCTCGCCGTGGCGCTCTACAACGCCGACGGCCAGCAGCCCTGGTACGACCCCTGCCGGAACTCCTGAGCGAGGGCGCTCAGGACGGCGGCGCCAGCTGGGCCGCCACCTCCGCCACGATCTGCTCGGTCGGCGGGAGCCCCGGGAGGTCGGCGGCCAGGGAGGGGTTCTCGCCGGCGGCGACGCGCTCCCAGCGCTGCACGGCTAACTCGACGAACTCGGGGTGCGGGAACACCCAGAAGCGCTCCCCGGTCACCGCGTCGGCCACGACATCGGCCACCGCGGCCGGGGTCATCCCTTCGTCGATGGCCCGCCGCACGTGCTTCTCGATGACCTGGGCCACGAAACTCGGTGCCGGTGGATCGCCGAAGGAGGTCGGCCAGTTCCGGGCGGCGTCCATGATGTTGGTGCGCACCCAGCCCGGGCAGAGCACGCTCACCCCGACCGGGGCGGCCATCTGCCGGAGCGTCACGTAGAGGTCCTCGCTCATGGCGACCACCGCGTGCTTCGAAGCGTCGTAGGAGGGCGCGGTCCCGGGGACGAGGCCGGCCATCGACGCGGTGTTCACGATGTGGCCTTCGCCCTGTCCGAGGAGGAGGGGCAGGAAGGTCCGGACGCCGTAGACCACGCCCCAGAAGTTCACCCCGAGCACCCACTCCCAGGCGTTGAGCGGGCCGAACCACGGGTCGGCGAGCGTCTCCACGCCAGCGTTGTTGCAGACGAGGTGCACCCCACCGAAACGCTCGACGGCCGCCGCGGCCAGGCCCTGCACCGAGCTCTCGTCGCTCACGTCGGTGCGCACCGTCAGCGTCGCCACACCGTGGGCCCCGACTTCCTCCGCCGCCGAGGCCAGGCCGGCCTCGTCCACATCGGCCAGCACGACGTCGAGGCCGCTCCTCCCGAACCGACTGGCCAGGGCGCGGCCGATGCCGCTCGCCGCACCCGTGACGACCGCCACCTTGCCCTTCGTCAGCTGCACGGTGCCTCCCGTCCTCGCTCGACGGGGCCAACGTAGGCCGGGCCCCGTCGGGTTGCCAGCGGTCCGCTCGTCCTCAACGACCGAAGGCGACGCCGTCGCGCCGCTGGTCGGCGGCCCCTTCGAGCCACCCGTCGGCGTGACAGCGGACGAGCTGGCCGCACCCCGCGCCCTCGCCCCGCAGGCGCTGGTCGGCCACGGTGAAGCCGGCGGCCCGCAGCGCCGCCACCTCGTCGTCGGTCACGCCCGCCTCGAGCGCCACGAGGTCACCGCCGAGCCAGCGGGCCCGGGGCGCGTCGAGGGCTCCCTGCGCGTCGCGACCGCCGTCGACCAGTTGCGTCAGGACCTGCACCTGTCCCTGGGGCTGCATCGAGCCGCCGACGACCCCGAAGGCGGCCCACGGCCGCGTCGCCGATTCGGGGCCCCGCACCATGGCCGGGATGATCGTGTGGAAGGGCCGCTTGCCCGGGGCGACGACGCCGGGGTGCCCCTCGTCGAGCGAGAACCCGAGGCCTCGGTTCTGCAGCGTGGCCCCGCCGGCCACGAGCCCCGAGCCGAAGGCGTGGAAGGTGGAGCTGATGAGGCTGACAGCCAGCTCGCCGGCGACCGCCGCGGTGTACACCGTCTCGCTGGCCGCCCAGAAGGCCGGCACCTCCACCGTCCTCGGGTCGGCCACCTCGGCATGGGCCCGGCGCATCCCGTCGCGCACCGCGAGCATCACCCGGGCGAGTGACGCCGGGTCCTCGTCGCGCCACGGGGGTTGGTCCTCCAAGATGGCCAGCGCGGCGAGGACGGCCACACCCTGGCCGTTCGGCGGCGCCTCGTCGACCGTGAGCCCGCGGAACGAACCGGACACCGGCTCGGTCCACTCGCCCCGGTGCGAGAGGAGGTCCTCGTGGTCGAGCACCCCGCCCTCGGCTTGCACCGCCGCGACGACCTCGTCGGCCCAGCTCCCGCCGTAGTGGGCGTCGCGACCCCCGTCGGCCACGGCGGCGAGGCTGTCGGCGAGGGCCTCGTTGGTGCAGCGGTCGCCGCTGCGCACGTCGGGCGGGAACGGGGCGCCGGGGCGGAGCCGCTTGGCGTCGGCCCGCCAGGCGCGTGCCGTCGTCCGGCCGACCGGGAACCCCGAGCGGGCGAGCTCGATGGCCGGCCGGAGCGTCGTGGCGAGGGGCAGCCGCCCGAACCGCTCGACCAACTGGACCCAGGTGTCGACGACCCCGGGGACGGTCACGCTGAGCGCGCTCGTGTCGGGGAGGGTCGGCGGGAAGTCCGAGAAGATCTGGCCGAGGAAGTCGTACCCGTGGCCGCCCCCGGTCTCGTAGGTGACCCGCTCCTCGAGGCAGCGGTCGAGCGTCAATCCGGCCGGGGCCGGTCCTGAGCCGTTGAACGCCACGACCTCGCCCCCGTCGGCCACGAGGGCGAACGCGTCACCGCCGATCCCTGTCCAGAGCGGCTGGGTGACGCCGAGGACGGCGTCGGCGGCCACCGCGGCATCGACCGCCGAGCCCCCCTCGTCGAGCGCCCAGAGGCCGGCGGCGACGGCGAGCGGGCTGGAGGTGGAGACCATGGCGCGACGCGCCCAGGTCGAAGAGCCCATGCGGGCCGCATGGTAGCGGTGGGCGGGCGGTCGGCGTCAGGTGGGCCGGGGGCGGGGACGCCCGTCGACGAGCTCGACCGCGGTGCCGGCCTGGCGGCGCTTCGCCGCCAGGGCCGCGGTCAGCCGGCGACGGAGGGGCTTGCTCAACAAGCGCTGTGCCTCGTCGACGTCGACGAAGCGATAGGCGGAGAGCTCGTCGGCCTGGAGCGTGATGCCAGCCAACCGCCGGTCAGGCAGGCGCCCGCAGTCGAAGAGGTAGCGGAGGCCGCCCGGTCGCCCGGGTCGGAGCCGGCGGAAGTCGACGGCCACGAGCCTGCCGTCGTCGAGCTCGAGCCCGGTCTCCTCCTGCACCTCGCGCCGGCAGGCCTCCCAGGGGCTCTCGCCGTCGGCCTCCATCATCCCGCCGGGGAGCGTCCAGTGGGCCTTGTACGTGGGCTCGAGGACGAGGAGTCGCCCCTCTTCGTCGAAGACGAGGGCGCTCGCCGAGGCCGGGAGACGAGGCAGCACCCACGCACTGACGGACGGCGTCGTCGTCGGCACGAACTCGGTGAGCGACAGCGTGTTGCCGTCGGGGTCGGAGAACCAGACCACCTTGTCGCCGCCGGGGGTCGTCCACACGCCGAGCTCGTCCTGCTCCATCCCCGGGTAACGGCGGCAGGGGACCCCGCGGACGAGGAGTCGGCGCACCTCGGCCGCGATGTCGGCCACCGCCCACCCGAGCACGGTGTACGGGACGGCGGCCACGTCGTCGACGAGGGTGACCCTGAGCATCGTCCCGTGCGCGTCGAAGACGACAGCGACCGGGTTCTCTTCGACGAGCGTGAGGCCGAGCAGGCCACCGTAGAAGGACCGGGCGACGGCGAGGTCGCGCACACCGACGAAGGCCACGAGGTCGGACGAGTCGAGCACCGTCGGAGCCTAATGGGGTGGCGGCCCACCTCCCCGGGGCGGTCGCTACGATCGGTCACCCGACCGGGAGGGGTGAGGACGACGAAGCTGAAGCTCGATCTCCACGACGTCTACAACCGGGGCGGCGAGATCGACCGGGCTCTGAAGGACATCATCGACGAGGCCGTGGACAAGAAGGCCACCCTCGTCGAGATCATCCCGGGCAAGGGTTCGGGACAGCTGAGGAAGCGGGTCCTCCGCTTCCTCGACCAGAAGGAGATCAAGGCCCTCTACCACCGGGTGGAAAAGGACTCGCACAACTTCGGGCGGATCTTCGTGCACTTCCGCTGGAAGTGAACCGGATGGACACCGCGAGGCGTTACGCTGGCCGGCGTGCGTTGACCTCCGTAGGCGCCGTGTCCGCTCGTCCACCCCGGCCCCGGAGCTCTCCAATGTCCGCACGCCCAGCCGTCCCGGCCACGCTCGTGGCCACCGACCTCACCAAAGACCTCGGCGGCCGCCCGGTGCTCCGCGACGTGTCGCTCACCGTCGGCCCGCAGACCTGCCTCGGCGTGGTGGGCCCGAACGGGGCCGGCAAGTCCACGCTCCTCCGGCTGCTCGCCGGCCTGCTCGACCCCGACGGGGGCCGGGTGCGGCGCGACCCGCCGACCGCCACCGTCGGCTACCTGGCCCAGGAGCAGGAGGCCCGCCCGGGTGAGACGGTCCGGGGGGCGCTCACCCGACTGACCGGGGTGGCCCAGGCCGAGGCGGCGCTCGCCGAGGCGGCCGGCGCCCTCGCCGAGGGCCGGCCCGGGTCCGAGGAGGCCTACCACGTGGCCCTCGGGCAGCTGTCGTCCCTGTCGGCGGGCGACGTCGACGCCCGCCTCGAGGCGGCATTGGTCGACCTCGACCTCGACCCGACGCTGGCCGACCGGCCCACCGCCGGGCTCTCCGGCGGGCAGGCGGCCAAGGTGGCCCTCGCTGCCGTGGCCCTCGCCCGCTTCGACCTGCTCCTGCTCGACGAGCCCACCAACAACTTGGACTTCGCCGGCCTGGCCCACCTCGAGGGGCTCGTGGTGAGCCGGCGTTCGGGGCTGGTCGTCGTGTCCCACGACCGGGCGTTCTTGGAGGCCACCGTGACCTCGGTGCTCGAGCTCGACGAGCACGACCACACGGCCCGCGTCTTCGGTGGCGGCTGGACCGCCTACCTGGAGGAGCGGGGGCGGGCCCGGGAGCAGGAGGCCGAGGCCTACGCCAAGTACGAGGTGAAGGTGGCCCGGCTCGAGGACCGGGCCCGTCGGGAGCGGGAGTGGGCCACGACGGGCGTGCGCAAGGAGAAGAAGGCGCGCAAGGACAACGACAAGGCGCAGCGGGACTTCCGCATCAACCGGACCGAGCAGCTGGCATCGAGGGCTCGCCGGACCGACCGGGCCCTGGCCGCGCTGCCCACCGTCGAGAAGCCCTTCGAGGGCTGGGACCTCCGTTTCCAGATCGCCGAGGCGCCGCGGGCCGGCGCCGTCGTCGTCCGCCTGGAGGGCGCGGTGGTCCAACGGGGCTCGTTCCGCCTCGGGCCGGTCGACCTCGAGGTCGGTTGGGCCGAGCGCCTCGCCCTCGTCGGGCCGAACGGCTCGGGGAAGACCACGCTCATCGGCGCCCTCCTCGGCCGGCTCGAGCTCGTCGAGGGCACCCGGTGGCTCGGCCCCTCGGTGGTGGTGGGCGAGGTGGGCCAGTACCGGCAAGCCTTCGGGGGACCGACGAGCGCGCTGATCGGGCTCCAACGGGCCTCGGGGCTCCCCGACGCCGAGGCCCGGTCGCTCCTCGCCAAGTTCGGGCTCGACGCCCATGACGTGCAGCGGCCCGGGTCGTCGCTCTCGCCGGGCGAACGGACCCGGGCCGAGCTGGCCACCTTCCAGGCGTCGGGCGTCAACTTCCTCGTGCTCGACGAGCCGACCAACCACCTGGACCTCGCGGCCATCGAGCAGCTCGAGGCGGCCCTCGCCACGTTCGCCGGCACGCTGCTCGTGGTCTCCCACGACCGGCGGCTGCTCGAGCGGGTGCCGCTGACGAAGCGCCTCGTCCTCGGCGGGGAGGGGGAGGAGGTCGCGCTCAGGTCAGGATGGCCAGCGTGAAGAGCGACGCGTCGTAGATGAAGTGGGCGGCGATCGACCGGTTCAGGCGTCGGTGCTTCTGGAACGAGCGGGTCACGTAGAAGCCGAACGGGATCGTGAGCAGGAACGCCAGCCCGTAGTAGATGTGGTAGCTCGTCCGCAGCACCAGGCTGAGGATGAGCGCGGCGCGCGGTGTCCACCCCAGCTGGTCGAGGCGGGTGATGAGGTAGCCGTTCACCAGGACCTCCTCGGCCACCGCCGTCGTGAACGAGATGGCCAGGCCCCAGATCACGTAGTAGTGCGGCACGTTGCCCACCGGCACCTTGTTCACCGCCCGCGTGGCGTGCTCGAGGAACGGTAGGAGCGGGATCAGGACGGCGATCTCGGTCACGTACGACAACACGGCGAGGCCCAGACCGGGCCAGATGTCGAGCAGGAAGCGCGGCCGACCGAGGCCGATCGAGGAGGGGGGCTGGCCCGTTCGCAGCAGCAGGAACAGGGCGATGGGCACGACGGCCGCCACCGGTAGGTATTCGATGATCCCGAGGATCATGTTCGTCAGCGGCTGGTGCACGATCGTCGGGAAGCGCGACACGTCGGCCGTCCCCGCGACGTGGCTGGCCAGGAGCACCGCCGCGCCGAGGAGCGGCGCGGCGAGGAAGGCCACCATCACGAAGCGGGTCTCCCACACCAGGCTGTTCCTCGACGGCGGGTCGAGCCGCACCGGCGGGAGGGGCGGCAGCGCCGGTCCCTCCGGCGCCGGCTGGTAGGGGAGGCCGCCGGGGTAGGGCGCGGGGTAGCCGGTGTAGGCGGCCGGCGGGGCCCAGGCCGGCACGCCCGGCGGCGGCCAGGCTGGTGCGGGCCACGGCTCGGAAGCCGGTGCCCCGCCATCGGGCGCCAGAGGTGGCGACAGTGTCGGTGGCGACGGTGCCGGCGGCACCGCCGGTGGGGACGTGGCCTGGACCCAGAACTGCCATCCCGCCGGCGCAGGCGACCAGACCGCCGGGGGCTGCCACCCCGGGGGTGGGTACCAGCCCGGCGGCGGCGACGGCCAATCCGGCGGCGGTCGCCACGACCAACCCCCCGTCGTCACGCCCGCACACTACGGCGGGCCGGCCGAGCCGGTGGGGACGGCCCGACCGGTCGAACCACCGTTAGGGTTGGGCGCTGAGCGAGGAGGGCCCTCCGTGATGGACACCTACCGCCAGGCCACCTTCATCTCGACCGACGCGCACGTGACGGAGCCGATAGACCTCTACGCCTCGCGGGTCGACGCGGCGTACCGCGAGCGGGTGCCGGTCATTCGGGAGACCGATGGTTGGCGCACGATGTACGTGGAGGGCCTGCGGCCGCGCAAGCTCATGACCGCCGGCCAGCTGGTCCGGGCCACCGTCGGCGGCTGGGAGCCCGAAGAGCGCCTTCGCGACCAGAAGCGCGACGGGGTGTCGGCCGAGGTCATCTTCCCCACGTTCGCCCTCCAGGCCTGCTTTGCCTCCGAGGACCCGGGCCTGCAGCTCGCCCTCTGCCGGGCCTACAACGACTGGGCCCACGACGTCTTCGCCAAGGAGGACCGGCTCCTGGCGACCGGCATGGTCCCCATGATCGACATCGAGGCCGGCGTGGCCGAGGCCGAGCGCCTGGCGGCGCTGGGTTTCCGGGCCCTCTTCCTCCCGGCCCGGGTGCCCGACCGCCCGTACAACGACCCGGCCTACGACCGCTTCTGGGCGGTGGCCGAGGATCTCGGCCTCCCGCTCACGTTCCACTCCGGCACGGGCCACGAACCCCGCGTGGTGCGGGGCCCCGGCGGCGCCGTCATCAACTACCTCCTCGGCGCGCAGCTCGACGGCCCGATGGTGCTCCTCGCCCTCGCCGCCGGCGGGGCGCTCGACCGTTTCCCGGGCATCCGGGTCGTGGCCGTGGAGACGGGGGCCTCGTGGCTCGCCTGGATCATGACCCAGGCCGACGTCATCTACCGCGACCACGCGATGTTCGCCCAGCCGAAGCTCTCGCTCCTGCCGAGTGAGCTCCTCCAGCGCCAGGCCCACGCCACGTTCATGTACGACCCGGTGGCCATCAACAACCGGGCTACCACCGGGGTGCCGTCGCTCCTCTGGGGCAATGACTACCCGCACCCCGAGGGGACGTGGCCCGACTCCCAGGCAGTGTGCGCCGAGCAGTTCGCCGGCGTTTCCGACGAGGACGTCCGGGCCATCGTGGGCGGCACCGCCGCCGAGGTGTTCGGTTTCGAGGTCTGAGGCGCGTCAGGGGAGGCGCCGGGCCCGCCCGGGCTCCTGGCGCGGCATGGTCTGGGGGAACGGGACCGGATAGGGCGCCGGGTTCGAGAGGTCGAGGCCGATCAGCTGACCCGGCGTGCACTCCTTCGGCACCACCGGTGGGATCATCGGCGTCGCCGGGAGCGGGGGCACGGAGGTGTCGGCCGAGCCGGTGTGCAGCGTCGTCGTGAGGTCACCCGTGTGGGCCCGCCGCCAGGCCGAGATGTTGGGCGCTCGGACGCCGAAACGGGTCTCGACGAAGCGCATCTGCGACGTGTGGTCGAAGACGTCGGAGCAGACGTAGCCGCCCCGGCTGAAGGGCGACACGACGAGGAGGGGCACCCGGAAGCCGAGCCCGATGGGACCGGGGATGCCGTGGGCCTCGGAGGGCAGGGGTCGCACGCTCAGGTACTCGCCGGGCGTGCCCGGCGGCGGCGTGGGCGGGACCACGTGGTCGAACCAACCGTCGTTCTCGTCGTACATGATGAAGAGCACGGTCTTCGCCCAGACCTTGGGGTTGGCCACGAGGGCGCTCAGCACCATGTGCCCGTACCACATGCCGACGGCCGGCGGCGCCGGTGGGTGCTCGTCCTGGCCGATCGGCGGACAGATCCACGACACCTTGGGCAGCTGGCCGGTGGCCACGTCGTGGGCGAAGTCGGTCGGGAAGACCGGGAGGAAGGCGTTCTGGTAGAGCGGCGACGTCGGGTCGGCCACGTGCTGCTTGAAGTAGAGGAGGATGTTGTCGGTGACAGCCATGGCGATCGGGCTGGTCGGCAGGTAGCCGCTCCCCGGCGCGTTGTAGACCTTCCACGAGATGCCGGCGGCCTGCAGGCGCTCGGGCAGGGTGGTCCAGGTGGCCGAGCCCTGGAACTTCGACGAGGAGTTGGTCACGAGCACGGGTCCTCCTTCGCCACCCGACGGGTCGAGCGTGCCGGAGAGGGCGTGGAGCCGGTTGGGATGGGTCGGACCCATGACCGAGCAGTGGTAGTGGTCGCCGATGGTGAAGGCGTCGGCCAGCGCGTACCAGAACGCCAGGTCCTGGCGCGTGTAGTAGCCCATCGTGAGGATGCCGTTCTGAGGGCCTTCGAAGGCCGGCAGCGTGTGGGTGGCGACGAAGCGGTCGTTGCGCCCTTTGTTCCATGAGAAGTGCTGGGCGTTCCACTCGTGAGAGAGGTCGTAGGTGCACTCGGCGTCGCTCGTCGCCGTGTCGAGGTGGAAGGGGAGGAGCCGGGGGGTCCGACCCCCGGGCCAGACCTGGGCGAAGTTGGCGAGTTGGCTCCCGGAGTGGTCGTCGAAGCCGTCGACCCCCTTGTAGGTGCCGAAGTAGTGGTCGAACGACCGGTTCTCCTGCATCAAGAAGACCACGTGCTCGACCGCGCCGAGGTCAGAGCCGGCCGGCTTGGTGGCCGCGGCGGCCCGCACGGTCTCCCCGCCGAGCGAGCCGAGGGCGAGGCCGAGCGCGCCGGCGACCCCACCGGCGAGGACCTCCCGTCTGGTCCGCATCCGATAGCCCGACGTGCTCACCGCCGCCTCGTGGCGCTCACCGTCGGCAGCCTATCGGTGCCGACGGTCGGCTACCGGGGTGCGACGGCAGGGCTCGCCCCGTCCCGGCGACTACGCGAGCTCTTCGGCGGTCAAGAAGGCGGTCACCCCGTCGGCGATCCCCTGTGCGGCCTGCTGACGCCACGCCGGGTCCTCGACGAGCGTGGCATCGACGCCGTTTTGCATGTTGGCGCACTCGATGAGCACTTTCGGCACGGTGGACAGGTTGAGGCCGCCCAGGTTGTCCCGGGCATCGAGGCCGTTCTGGCCGTCGTAGTCCGAAGTCTGCTCGGCGGTGTCCGCGGCGAAGGTGTTCCGCAGGTCAGCGCCGAGCTCGTCGGAGGCGGGCACGATGGCCGTGTTGTTGCTGATCGAGCTCACGACCGGCGCCGGGGTGATGACGGTGAAACCGCGGCCGTCGGGCGGCCCGCCGTCGGCGTGGATGGAGACCGCCGCGGCGGAGTGGAAGAAATTGCCGATAGCGGCGCGGACGTCGACACACGGGCCCACGCCGGTGTCGTCGGGTCGGGTGAGCACGACCGAGGCGCCCTCCGCCTCGAGCAGAACTTGGGCCCGGGTGGCGACGTCGAAGTTGAAGGCGTGCTCGGTGTAGCCGTCGGCGGTGGTGGTGCCGGCGGTGTCGCACGGCTCGGTGAAACCCCCGCCGTCGATCGGCTGGTCGATGGAGGCGGGGTCGGCGCCGTTCCCGCCGTCGTGGCCCGGGTCGAGGGTGACGACGAGACCGGCGAGGGGGAGGACGTCGACGGTCCCCTGGTAGAGGGCGTCACCGAGGCCGTAGAGGCCGCCGTCCGCCCCGACCAGGAGGTACCCGGCACCGTCGGCGGTCGGGGCCATCCCCACGACGGCCCGGGCCAGCACGTCGCCGCCCACCGAGCCGAGGAACGGGGCACCGAAGTTGAAGACCCCGCCGTCGGCCGCCACCTCCCAGTAGCCCCCGGTCGCCGGGTCGGCGGCCAGCCCGACGACCGGGTAGTGCAGTGGTGTCCCGCCCATGGACCCGGCGTAGACCGCGTCGCCGAACGTGAACACCCCGCCGTCGGCCGCCACGAGCCAGTAGCCCCCGCCGTCGGCCGTGGCCGCCATGGCGACGACCGGTTGCACCAGTGGCCGGCCGCCCATGGACCCGGCGTAGGCCGCGTCGCCGAACGTGAACACCCCGCCGTCGGCCGCCACGAGCCAGTAGCCCCCGCCGTCGGGGGTGGCGGCCATGCCGACGATCGGCGCGACGAGGGGCGTGCCGCCCATCGAGCCGGCGTAGCCCGCGTCACCGAAGGCGAACACCCCGCCGTCGGCCGCGGCCAACCAGTAGCCCCCGCCGTCGTTGGTGGCCGCGATGGCCACGACGGGCGCGCTGAGCGTCCTACCGGTGAGCGAGCCGTCCGACGGGGCGTCGAAGGCGAAGACCGACCCGTCACTCGTGGCGATCCAGTAGCCCCCGGTGACCCGGTCCGTGGCGATGCCCACGGCGACGTGGTCGCTCGTCGGGACGCTCGCCGCCGCCCTGACCCGGGTGGGCCCGGGCCGCAGGCCGCCGGCGGTCGGGACCGGTACGACGAGACCGGCGACGCCGAGGATCACGGCGACGACCAGCACGACCGGACGCACCGCGCTCGGGCCGGACCCCGTCGGCCGGGCGTCGCTGGTCCACCCGGCTGTCCCCACCGGTGACGGTCGTGTGGTCAGGTGTCGCCCCACTGCCCGGCGTACCAGTCGCCGGCCATCTTGAGGTAGGAGTCCAGGTCCTTGCTCTTGGAGCGGATGATGTCGTGGAACTGCTCGGGGATCCAGGACTCGACCGCCCCGCTCTCCAGCTGAGCGAGCACCGCCTCGGTCACCGCCGAAGCAGGCAGGGCGTCAGCCACGCCCTCGGGCAGCGGGTCGTTGTCGGGCAGGTGGAAGATCTCGGTGTCGATGATGCCCGGGTACACAAGGTGCACCGAGATGGGCTTTCGGGACAGCTCCATCGAGAGGGACTCGGACCAGGCCGTGAGAGCGGCCTTCGAGGCGGCGTAGGCCGACTCGCCGGGCGAGCTCAAGAAGGCGGCGATCGACGACACGTTCACGATGCGGCCTCCGCCGCGCTCGAGCATCCGAGGGAGCAGCGTGACCGTGAGACGGACAGGCGAGAAGTAGTTGACGGCCATGACCCCCTCGACGTCCTGTGGGCTGAGGGCCATGGCCCGCCGGCGCTTGGGCATGCCCGCGTTGTTGACGAGGATGTCGATCCCACCCATGGCGTCGTCGGCCCCGAGGATGAAGGCCGGGAGCTCGTCCAGTTTGGCGAGGTCGAAGGGGAAGGCCTGACTGCCGGGGGCGTGCTCCCGGCACGAGGCGAGCACCTCGTCCAGGCGGTCGCGGCGTCGGGCGCAGAGGCCGACGGTGGCTCCCGCCCGGGCCAGCCCCACTGCCAGGTCGGCGCCGATCCCCGACGACGCGCCGGTGATGAAGACCTTCTTCCCCGAGACCGTGCTCATGGCCTATCCCTTCTCGTGTGGTGCTGGCGACAGTGAAGCACTCCTGGTCAGCCGGCGCCCGACGAGCGCACCTCGAGCCGGGCGATCCGGTCGCCGTCGACCTCGAACCGGTCGGTCAGCCGGCGCTCAGCCCCGGCGATCTGCAGATCGATGTCGACGGTCACCCGACTGCCCTCCACCTGGAGCGGATGGGGCTGGGGCAGCAGGTCGTCGAACAGGAAGGCCCCCTCGGCGTAGAAGCGGGCGATGGCCTCGCTGCCGGCCACCTCCGTCCCGTCGACGTCGAGCACGGCGTCGTTGGCGAAGAGCGTCCGCAGTCGATCCACGTCGTGCAGCGTGATGGCGCTGAAGTAGGCGTCGGCCACCCCGGCCGGGCCGCCCCGCCGGGGTGGGAGCCCGTAGAGGTCGGCCGCGTTCTGGCCGAGCACCCGGGCCTGCACCGACGGTCGGCAGGGCCCGATGGTGGCCCGCAGGGCCTCGACGGCGCCGGGGAACGTGGCGTCGTGGTGGGGGTAGTCCGAGCCCCAGACGATCCGCTCCTCGCCGACGAAGGGGACGAGGGCGGGCAGCGTCTGCTCGTCGACCTCGAAGGAGATCCAGCACTGGCGGGCGAAGTACTCGCTCGGCAGGTGGGTCATGTGCGGGCAGAAACCGCCGAAGCTCTCCGCCTGCTCGTCGAGGCGCTCGGTCCAGAACGGGGCCCAGCCGCCGCTCGACTCGAGAAAGACCACCTTGAGGCCGGGGTGGCGCTCGAACGTGCCGAACGCGCAGAGCTGGGCGAAGGCCAGCATCTCCTCGAAGCTGTGCGACACGGCATGGAGGATGAACGGATTGAAGGGCCGGTCGGAAGCGAGCGTCGGGAGGATGACCGAGCTGCCCTCGTGGACCCCGATGGCCACGCCGAGCTCCTCGGCCGCCTCCCATACCGGCTCGTAGGCCCGGTCCGAGATGGCCCGCCCCATGGTGGGGTTCGGTCGCACGAAGGCGGCCCGGCAGCCGAGCTCGCCCACTGCCCGCCGCAGCTCGGCCGCCGAGGCCTCGGGGTCCTGCAGGGGCAGCATGGCCGCGCCGAACAGACGGTCGCGATCGGCCTCGCAGTAGGTGGCCAGCCAGTCGTTGTAGGCCCGGGCGATGGCCACCGCGGCGGCCGGGTCCTCGAGCGCGGAGAAGTAGAGGCCGATGCTCGGGTAGAGGACCGCCTGGTCGATCCCCTCGGCGTCCATGTCCACGAGGCGTTGCCGTGGATCCGCCCCGCCGGGCAACGCCCGCTCCAGCGGCGCGAAGTCCTCGGGCTCGGAGAAACGGGCACCGGGGGTGGCGAGCGTGCCCAGCGGTGTGGCCAGGATCTCCTTGTCACCCACGGTCACGTGCTCGTAGCCGTGGGCGTCGGCCACGATGCGCACGGCGTGCTCGTCGGCCAGCCCCGCCCAGGCCGCCGGTGGCTCGACGACGTGGCCGTCGGCGTCGACCACCGTGGTCCGGGCGGTCCGTGCTCCGGTCGCTGTCCCGTTCGCTCCCACGAGGTCCCCCCTTTGGGTCGTCCCGGGAGAGGATGCCACCGCCGTCCCGAGCCCGTCCTGTGCCCCGAGGTACGCCTGGTGGCGGGCGCGAAGATGGCGGGGTGAGCGATCCGCCGACGACCGAGAACTACCCGGAGGTGACCGTCGAGGAGGTGACCGTCCCGACCCGTGAGGGCGAGCTGCCGGCTCTCGTCTTCTCGCCCCCGCCGGCCGGTCGGCGCCCCGCGGTGGTGCTCGCCGCCGAGGCGTTCGGCATCAACGACTTCACCCGGCAGGTGGCCGCCACGCTCGCCCACCTCGGGTACGTCACGGTCGTCCCCGACTATTACCGGGGAGCCGGGCCCGAGCACCCCGAGAGCTACGACGACTTCACCGAGGTGATCGAGCACATCGGCCGCCTCGACTTCCGCCGGGCCGCCCTCGACGTCGTGGCCGCGGTCGAGCAGGCCGAGGGACTCGACGCGGTCGACCCCCGTCGGGTCGCCGTCTGGGGCTACTGCACCGGCGGGACGCTCGCCCTCCTGGCGGCCGAGCTGCGTCCCGAGCTGGCGGCGGCGGTCCTCTTCTTCCCGAGCCAGCCGACCTTCGCCGAGCTCGACGACCGCCACCCCGTCCATCCGATCGACCTGCTCTGGAGCATCGGCTGCCCGGTCCTCGTCATGTATGGCGACGAGGACCCGGTGATGCCGGCGGAGCGCCTGGCCGACCTGGAGCGGCGGCTGGCCGCTTGGCACGTCGACGCCGACGTGCGGACCTACCCCGGTGCGGGCCACGCCTTCAGCGCCCCAGCGCCGCCCCTCCACCACGAAGCGGCGGACCGGGCCTCCTGGGCCGACGCCCTCGAGTTCCTGGCCCGGCACCTCGGTAGCCCGGTATGAGCCGGCCGCGCCTCGCCCTCGCCCTCGCCCTCGGGGTGGTCGTCACGACCGCCGCCGGCTGCACGACCGCGGCGGCGCCGGGCGTGCACCTCGCGGCCGCGCACCGCACGACGACCACCGTCGCGCCGACCACGCTGCCGCCGACCACGACGACCACGGTCGACCCCGGCTCCCTGCCCCAGACGAACCAGCTGCCCTCCGACGACGACCCGCTCTTCACGGCGCACATGGCAGACCTCTTTCAGGCGGTGGCGGAGGACGAGCCGGCCGAGGCGCTGCCCTCGTTCTTCCCGCTCTTGGCGTACATCGAGGTGAAGGGGATCAGCGACCCGATCCACGACTACGAGACCCGGCTGATCCCCGACTTCGACGAGGACATCGACACGATCCACGCCGAGCTCGGGCCCGATGCCGACTCGGCCGTGATGACCGGGGTGAGCGTGCCGACGTCGGCGGCCGAGTGGATCCTGCCGGGCGTCGAGTACAACAAGGGCAGCTACTGGCGGGTCTACGACACCGAGGTCGACTACACGGTCGACGGCCGGAGCGGCTCGTTCGAGGTCACCTCGATGATCTCCTGGCGTGGCGAGTGGTACGTGGTGCACCTCGGCGGCATCCGCTGAGGGCGGCCCTCGACGGGACCGCCCCGGCCGTGGCAGGGTCGGACGCCACGGCCGGGAGGTGCGACATGGGAGGTGGGCGATGGCGGTGACCGGGGGACGGCTGCACCACGCGGCGCTCTGCGTGGCCGACATGGAGGCCAGCCTGCGCTTCTACCGTGACGGCCTCGGGCTGGTCGAGCTCATGGACGAGGAGTTCGAGGGGGACTGGCCGGATCTGTTCGACGCGCCGAGCCGGGTCCTCCGCTCGCGCTTCCTCGGGGACCCCGCGGCCCCGGCGGCGGGTGTGGTCGAGCTCGTGGCCTTCCAGGGCGGGCTGCCCGACGGGGCGGCCCCGGCACCGCCGGCCAACGGCTTCTTCCTCCTCTCGTTCTACGTGGACCTCGAGGCCACACTCGAGCGGCTGGGTCGGCTCGAGCGGCCCGTCGGCCCCGTGCGGCGCATCGAGCAGGCCGGCCTGCGCGGGCCGGTGCAGATGGCGACCCTGCGCGACCCCGACGGGGTGCTCGTCGAGCTGATCGACGTCGGACCGGCGTCGGGGAGCTGACCGGTCACGAGGCGCTGGCGACCACCCGGCGCAACTCGGCCGCCGCCGCGCCCACCCAGGTCGGCTCGGTGACGGCGGCCAGGGCGAGCGCCTCGTCGCGCACCGGGTAGACGCGGCGGGCGTTGCCGCCGAGGATGGCGTTCTTCACGTCGTCGGTGAGCGGTGGGTAACCGAAGCGTTCCTGGTACGAGGGCGGGATCGTGAAGGCCCGGAAGGCGTCGATGAGCGGCTGGGGCGACCCGTACCAGACCGAGTCGGTACCCCAGAGGATGCGCTCGGGGCCGAGGGCCACGAGCAGCTTGCCGAGGACGTGCGCCGCCTCCGCCGGCCGCCGCAGCACGAGGTACCACGTGCTCCCGAGCTCGGCGTAGACGTTGGCCCCCGGCCCGATCCCCGCCAGGCGCAGGCTCTCGACCAGCCGGTCGACGCCCCCGCCGGGCCGACCCGGTTCGTAGGGGCCCTCTTCGTCCAGGGGGTCACGCTCGTAGCCCGAGTGGTAGACGACGAACGTGAGGTCGGGGAAGGCCCGAGCCGCCGGCCCGATGTCCCTGGGCGAGGCGGCGGCGACCGAGACCGAAGGGATCGGCCCGCCGAGGCCCTTGTGCGCCGCCACCACCGTCGGGCCGAGCTGGCGCACGCGCTCGAGGAACGGCAGGCCCACCTCCTCGTCGTCGAGGAACCAGCCGCCGCTCGGGCAGGCCGCGGTGGGCGGCCCGTAGAGCGTGTAGACCTTCCAGCCCGACGGCGAGAGCTCGTCGCGCCAGCCCTCCATGGCCTCGAGCTCGCCCGGCCCGAGGTTCGGGTGCACGATCGTGTGGGTCAGCACCCGGCCGGTTCCGGCATAGCGGTCGACGACGTCGCGGGCGGCGGCGATACCCGGGTTGGTGAGCACGTTGACGTCGGGCGGTCCGGGCGTCGACGTGAGCAGGGCCACCGCCGTCTCACTCGTGCCGAACACGTAGCTCGCCCAGGCGGCGCCGTCGACGGCCACCGGGTCGAGCCCGCCGCGCCAGCGGTCGGGGTCGACCATCTCGAGGAACGTGGCCAGGGCGCCGGCGCCGGGGTTGCCGAAGCGGTTGGGGTCGACCAGGTGGGTCTGGACGTCGACCACCGGCCCGTCGCCCCCGAAGGCCGCCGCCGCGGCGGCTTCGTCGCGCTCGGTCGCCTCGTCGAGGTCGAAGAAGCCGCCGCCGTGCGCCTCGTCGATGGCCCGGAGCGTGGCCGCGGTGCCCCGGCGGTCGTCGGCGTAGTCGGCGAGGTCCACGCCGAGCGCCCGGGCGCTGGCCGGGGCCACGTCCCGCCAACGGGCCACCGCCCGCCGATCCTCGGTCGTGGGTGGCAGCGGGGCGTACTCGTCGCTCGAGCGGGGTCGGAGCAGGGGCGGTACGGGTCGGGGCACCGGGGCCACCTTCGCACACCGGGCGCCAGGGGAGCCCAGTTGGTGCCGCCGCCGCCCGACGGGCGACGATGAGCCGGTGATCCTCGTCAGCTTCGACATCGACGGCACTCTCGAGGTGGGCGACCCGCCGGGGCCGGTGGGCCTCGACCTCGTGCGGGAGGCCAAGCGGCAGGGTCACGTCGTCGGCAGCTCCTCGGACCGGACCGTGGCCGAGCAGCGACGGCTGTGGGAGGCGGCCGGCATCGAGGTGGACTTCGTCGGCCACAAGCACCACCTCGGGGACACGAAGCAGCGGTTCACCTGCACCCGCCTCGTCCACATCGGCGACACCCACGTGGACGAGTACTACGCCACCCTCGCCGGCTTCGAGTTCTGGCACGCCGACTCGGTGCCCGAGACGGGCACCCCCGGGTGGATCCTCTGAGGGTCGGGCGGCTCAGGGACGTTTGAGTCGGAAGCGCACTCGGGCGACGACGAGGTCCGTGCGGTGCCGGAGCGAGGCCGAGAGCGCCAGGTCCAGCTGGTTGTGGAGCACCCGGTAGCGCAGCTTGGAGGGGATCACCACCGGGATCAGCACGATCACCTGGGTGTCGGGCCGGGCCCGTAGCTCGTCGATGAAGCCCACGATCGGACGCACGACCGAGGCGTACTCGGTGTGCAACACCTCGAGCGGCACACCGCAGTGCCACTTGTCCCACTGGGCCCGCACCTGGTCCTCGGTCAGCCCCCCGATCTGACCGTCGTCGTAGGAGACGGTGACCCCGATCACCTGGTCGCTGATGCTCAGGGCCTGGGCCACCGCCATCTCCGAGACCCGCGAGACCCCGTTCACCGGCACCACGACCACCGTGTGGGCCTTGCGGCGGGGGAAGGGTGGTGTGGCACCGAAGCCGAGCTCGTCGCCGACCGCCTTGTAGTAGGCCTCAATGCGGCGGAAGAGGAGAATGAAGAGCGGGATCGCTACGACGACCACCCAGGCCCCCTCGGTGAACTTCGACACGAGGAAGACGAGGGTGGCGATGCCGGTGACGACGGCGCCCACTCCGTTCACGACGGCCCGTCGTCGCCAGCCGGGGGACCGGACCCTGCGCCAGTGCACGACGAGACCGGCCTGCGACAGCGTGAACCCCGTGAACACCCCGATGGCGAAGAGCGGTATCAAGGTGTTGGTGTTCCCCCCGACCGCGACGAGCAGGGCGGCCGAGAAGCCGAAGAGGAAGAGGATGCCGTTGCCGAACACCAGGCGGTCGTCGCGCAACGAGAAGAGGTGGGGGACGTAGTTGTCCCGGGCGAGGAGGCTCGTGAGCACGGGCAGCCCCCCGAAGGAGGTGTTCGCCGCGAGGGCCAGCGAGATGGTGATGGCCATCGACACGATGTAGTAGGCCCAGTTCCGCCCGACGGCCTCGCCCATGATCTGGCTGAGCACGGTCTGGGTGGTGTTGGGCGTGACGTGGAACTTGTCGGCCAGGATGGCCAGCCCGATCAGCATCACGCCGAGGATCGAGCCGAGGAGGACCTCGGTGCGCTTCGCCCGGATCGCCCGGGGCTCCTTGAACAGCGGCACGCCGTTGGCGATGGCCTCGACCCCGGTGAGCGCGCTGCAACCGGCCGAGAAGGCCTTCAGCACGAGGAGGAGCCCGATGGGCGCCAGCGCCGTGGTGGCCACCACCGGCTTGCCCGGTTGGGGCGCTCCTTCGGCCAGTGGGTGGATGAGACCGACCGCGATGATGGCCAGGAGCCCGACGATGAAAACGAGCGTCGGGAGGAGGAAGGCCCGGGCGCTCTCGGCCAGGCCGCGCAGGTTGAGCGCGGTGATGAAGACGAGGATGGCGAGGCAGAGGGGCACGATGCCGGGTTTGAGCGCGGGGAAGGCCGAGACGAGGGTCGCCACGCCGGCGGCGATGGAGACCGCAACCGTGAGCGTGTAGTCGACGATGAGCGCCGCCCCGGCCACCTGGCTCGTGCGGGGCCCGAAGTTGTCGCGCGAGACCGCGTAGGCCCCGCCACCGTGGGGGTAGGCGTCGATGACCTGGCGGTAGGAGATCACCAGGATCACGAGCAGGACCACGATGGCCCCGGAGATGGGCAGGATCAGGTGGAGGGCGCTCAGCCCCGCCGTGGCCAGGACGACGAGGATGGCCTCGGGCCCGTACGCCACGGACGTGAGGGCGTCGAGCGAGAGGGCGGACAGCCCCTCGACCGGGGTGATCTGCTCCTTGGCCGCTTCGCTCGAACGCAGCGGCCGCCCGAGGAGCACCCGCCGGATCGGTCCGGTCGTGGCGTGCTGTTCGCCGGCCGCCGGCACGCAGGCGACTATAAGTGACTCGCAGCCGCGTAGGAGCGACAGGCACCGTCGGTGGCTTGCCGTACGGCTCGCCGGGGTAGAGCATCGCGATCGTGACGGCAAGGGACACCGTCGGATCGACAACCGACCAAACGATCGCTGGTCTCCCGACGAAACAAGGCGGCTACGGGTCGCCCGCACAGGCCGTGGCCCTCGCCACGCTGTGCCTCGTCCTCTTCCTCACGTTCCTGGACAACACCATCGTCAGCGCGGCCTTGGCCGACATCCAGAGCAGCCTGCATGCCGGAGTGACTGGGCTCCAGTGGGTCATCAACGGTTACGCGCTCGCCTTCGCCAGCCTGATGTTGGCCGGCGGGATGCTCGGCGACATCTACGGTCGCAAGAAGGTCACTCTCGCCGGGGTGGCCATCTTCTGCGCCGGTTCGGTCATCGCCGCGGTGGCGCCCAACATCGACGTGCTCACCGCCGGCCGGGTCGTGATGGGCGTCGGGGCGGCGGCATCGGAGCCGGGCACGCTGTCCATCATCCGCCACGTCTATCCCGACCGCGGGACACGGGCCGACGCCCTCGGTCTCTGGGCCGCGGTCTCGGGTCTGGCGCTGGCACTCGGCCCCGTGATCGGCGGCACGCTCGACGGGATCTGGGACTGGCGGGCCATCTTCTGGTTCAACCTCGTCTTCGGGGTGGTGGCCTTCGCCATGGCCGGCTTCTTCGTCCCGGAGAGTGCGGACCCGGAAGGTCGACGGGTCGACCTGCCGGGCGTCGTGCTCGCCGCTGCGGCGATCGCCTCCCTCTCCTTCGCCGTCATCCAGGGGGAGGAGTCGGGCTATCGAACGTGGTGGATCGACCTGCTCTTCGGTCTGGCCGTCGTGTGTTTCGTTCTCTTCCTGATCGTGGAGCGGAGGTCGAAGAGCCCGATGCTCGACCTCAAGTTCTTCCGCCGGCCGGCGTTCGCCGGGTCCAACTTCGTCGCCTTCGCGACCTATTTCGGGACGTTCTCGATCTTCTTCTTCACGGCCCTCTACGTGGAGGTGGTGGGCAACACGACACCCTTCCAGCTGGCGGTGGACTTCGTGCCGATGGCCGTCGGCATGGTCGTCGCTTCGGCCCTCACCGGACCCTGGGTGGCCCGGATCGGCGCCCGGATCCCGATGACCCTCGGCTGTCTTCTCGCCGGCGGGGGCATCCTCGCCACCCACTCGGTCCTCCAGCCGAACTCGGGGTTCTCGACCCTCGGCTGGGTCCTGCCGATCGCCGGCGTGGGTTTCGGGATGGCCCTCGTGCCCGTCACCACCTCGGCCCTCACCGTCGTGCCGCCCAACCGGTCGGGCATGGCCGCGTCGACCACCAACACCAGCCGGGAGCTCGGGGCGGTCTTCGGGGTGGCCGTGCTCGGCTCGATCGTGAACTCCCAGCTGACCGGCAACCTCGTGGCCCGGTTGCGGGCGCTGCACCTGCCGACGAGCATCCAACAGCTGGCCCTGTCGGCGGTCACCCACGGCGGCCTCACCAGCTCGGCCGCATCGCAGGCCGCGCACAGCTCGAACTCGACGGTGTCGAAGATCGCCACCGAGGTCGAGCAGGCCGCCTGGGCCGCCTTCGGCTCGGGCCTGCGGCTCGCCCTCCTCCTCTCGGGGCTGCTCATCCTGGCCGGCGCGGTGGTCGCCTTCTTCACGATCCACGTGCCCGGGGGTGAGACCTACGAGCTGTGACGGGGTGGGTCTGCCGTAGCGTTGACCCGTGCGCATCGACGTCATCTGCTACGACGGCTTCGACGAGCTCGACGCCATCGGGCCGCTCGAGGTGTTCCGCAACGCCGAACGGCTCGGGGCCGGCTTCACCACCCGGCTGGTGACCAGGACCAAGGTCGAGCGCGTCACCGGCAGCCATGGCCTCCGCCTCGTGCCGGACGGCGTCTTCGAGCCGGGTGGCGACCTCGTGCTCGTTCCCGGCGGCAGCTGGGTGGCCCGGGCCGACGTCGGAGCCTGGGGCGAGGTGCAGCGAGGCGACTGGATGCCGCTCCTGGCCGAGGCGGCGCAACAGGGGAGCGTGATGGCGGCGGTCTGCACGGGCACGATGCTGCTCGCCCACGCCGGCGTCGTCGGCCGTCGGCGGGCCGGCACCCATCACAGCGCCCTCGACGACCTCGCGGCGACGGGCGCGACCGTCGTCACCGACCGGGTGGTGGACGACGGTGACCTCGTGACCTCCGGCGGGGTGACGTCGGGCATCGACCTCGCCCTCTGGCTGGTCGAGCGTTTCTCCTCCGCCGAGGTCGCCGACGCCGTCGCCGACGTCATGGAGTACCGGCGCGAGCGGCCCGCCGGCGTGAGCTGAACCGACCTCAGTCAGCCAGACCGAGCAGGCGGGTCACGCCGTGGTCCCGGCCCGCCGTGTAACCCCCGTCGACGGCGAACGCGAGGCCGGTCACGAACGAGGCCTCGTCGGAGAGGAGGAACGCCGCGGCCGCGGCGATCTCCGACGGCCGGCCCATCCGCCCGAGGGCGTGCTCCTGCACCATGCCGTGGAGCGGCTCCTCCATGCCGGGCATCGAGGAGATGACGTCGGTCATCGGCGTCTCGATGAAGCCCGGGCAGATCGTGTTCACCCGGATGCCTCGTCGGCCGTAGTCGATGGCCATGTTCTTCGTCAGCAGCACGACGCCGCCCTTCGAGGCGTTGTAGACGCTCCCGCCGGCCGTGCCCTCGAGCCCCTCGATGCTGGCCACCGTGACCACCGAGCCCCGCCCGGCTCCGAGCGGGTCCTGCTCGAGCATCTGGGTGATGGCGTACTTGGCGGCGAGGAACGTGCCGGTCAGGTTGACCGCCAGGACCCGGTCCCACTCCTTGGTCGGCAGCTGGTGCACGGCCCCGGCCCCGGCGACCCCGGCCGCGGTGAAGAGCCCGTCGACCCGGCCGAACGCGGCGACCGTCGCGGCCACCAGATCACGCACCGAGGCTTCGTCGGTCACGTCACAGTGGCTGGCCGCCCACGACCCGCCCCCGGGGGTGGCCGCCGGGTCGGCCGGTGGCGCCGTCGCCTCGGTGACGTCGGCCCCCATGACGTTGGCCCCCTCCTCGAGGAGGCGGGCCGCGGTGGCCCGCCCGATGCCCGAGGCCGCCCCGGTGACGATCACTGTCCTGCCGGCGAGTCCGCGCATGTCGCACTCCTTCTCTCGCCGCCAACCGTGGCACGGCGGCCGGCCGCTTGTCCCTGAGTGGACAAAAGGATATCTTTTGTTCATATGTCCAGCCGGGCCGATGTTCTCGGGGCGGCACCGTCGGCGGAGCGGCCGACCGAGGAGCGCCTCCTCGATGCGGCCGAGCATTGCATCGGACGGTTCGGCCTCGGGCGACTCTCCATGCACGACGTGGCCCAGCAGGCCGGGCTCTCCCGCTCCACCGTCTACCTGCACTTCGCCGACCGGGCGGCGCTGATCGACGCGGTGCTCGCCCGGGCCGCCACCCGCTTCGTGGCTTCGAGCGAAGCCGCGGTCCGGCGCCGGCGCACGCTGGCCGGGCAGGTGGGCGAGGCGGCCGTGTTCATCCTCGCCCACCGAACCGACGAGATCTTCACGGTGCGCTCGCCGGCCGAGGGCGAGAGCCTGCTGGCCGTGCTGCTGGCCGCCCAGGCCGAACGGCTCGTGACCGCCTGGGTGGCCTTCTGGCGGCCGTTCCTGGACGACGCGGTGGCCCGGGGCGAGGTCCGACCGGGCCTCGACATCGCCCAGGCCGGCGAGTGGATCGTGCGGATGCTGCTCTCGTTCGCGGTGATGCCCGCGGCGACCTTCGACGTGGACGACCCCGAGGCCGTGCGGGAGTTCGTCCGCCAACACCTGGTACAAGGCCTGGCCCCCTGAGGGGCCGGGCTCCGAAAGGAAGGAAAGCGACGTTGAGATTCGCCCTCTTCTACGAGATCCCCGTGGCCAAGCCCTGGGACGCCGAGAGCGAGCGCCGGGCCTACCACGACGTGCTCGAGCAGGCGGTGGCCGGCGAACGCCACGGCTGGGACGCCTTCTGGACGGTCGAGCACCACTTCTTACAGGAGTTCTCGCACTGCTCCAACCCCGAGGTGCTCTACGGCGCGGTGGCGGCCCTCACCGAGCGCATCCGCATCGGCTACGGGGTGCGTCTCATGCCCCAGCCCTACAACCACCCGGTGCGCACGGCCGAGTCGGTGGCCGTGCTCGACCTCATCTCGAACGGACGGGTGGACTTCGGGACCGGCCGGTCGTCGACCCGGGCCGAGCTCGAGGGCTTCGGTGTCGACCCGGCCGAGACCCGCGACATGTGGCGCGAGGCCATCGAGCACGTCGTCGGGTGCTGGACGAACGAGGAGTACGAGTTCGACGGCAAGTACTGGCAGATGCCCCGGCGCCGGGTCCAGCCCAAACCCGTCCAGCGGCCGCACCCGCCGATCTTCGGCGCCACGAGCAGCGAGGACGGCCACCGTCAGATCGGGGCGCTCGGCCTCGGCCTCTGCTCGTTCGCCGTCGGCGTCTCGCCCGACGAGGTGCGCCACAAGGTGGACATCTACCGTGAGGCCATCGCCGGGTGCGTCGAGCCCCTCGGCGCCTACGTGCACGACGAGGCGGCGACGTTCACGATGGCGCTCTGCGCCCCGACCCACGACGAGGCGGTGGCCGCGGCACGCGAGTCCTTCGAGTGGTACCCGAAGGTGGGGGCTCGCCAGATCGCCTCGATGACCGACTGGATGGCCGAGCGCCACCAGGACCTCGGCAGCTACGCCTACGCGGCCGAGATGAAGTCGACCGATGACAGCGGGGCCCTCGACCTCCTCACGCTCGAGTACCTGGTCGACGCGCACGCCTGCGTGCTCGGGACGCCCGAGGAGTGCCTCGAGACCTGCCGTCTCTACGAGGCCGCCGGGATCGACCTGCTCCTGTGCCTCGTGAACCCCTACAAGGTGCCCCACGAGGCCGTCATGACCACGATCGAGCTCATGGGCAAGCACGTCATCCCGGCGTTCCGCCAGTAGGGGGGTCCCTCAGGACCGAGGGTCCGGCTCCTCGGCCGCCCCCGCCGGAGCGTCGACGGCGTCGTCCTCAACCTCGACCTCCTCATCGTCGTCGTCAGAGGAGAGCGGCCGACTGGCGAGGCCTCGCACGTGGGGGGCAGCCGCCAACACCGCACCGAGCGCGATCAACTCGACGAAGGCGATACCGAGGCTGGCCAAGTACGTGCTGGCCTGCTGGGCCGCCGGGAGGCCGTCAGCCTCGAGGACGGTCCCGACGCCGTAGGCCACGACGGCGAGGGCCGCCCCCACCGCCAGCACCAGCAGGACGGTGGCGAGAAAGCGCAGTCGGTCGAGATGTCCGAACGACTCGGTCAGCTCGTCCGTTTCGACGCCGGCGTCGTCGTCATCGTCCGCCTCGTCCAGTTCGTCCTCGAGGGCCGCCTCTTCGACCGACCATGCGTTGACCCGCCACCACAGCAGGCCGAGCGCCGGGAACAAGATCGGCAGCGAGAGCAGGAGGGGGGCCTGGCCGATCTGGACGAGGATGCGGCCCGCGTCGTTGGAGGGCGAGATGCCCAAGACCGACGGTTCGGTGGCCCAGGAGACGAGGCCACCGGCCAGGCTCGTGAGCAGCAGCACGGCCACGGCGAGGAGCAGCACGACCACCAGCCGTTCGGCCATGTCGAGCGGGAGCCGATGCTCGACGGCGTGGGGCGCCGCTCGCTCCGAGCCACGGCCCGGAGGGTCCTCTGTCAGGTCTGTCTCGCCCATGGCCCCTCCCCGGCGAAGCTTACGACCCGGCGAGCTCCGGGAAGCGGAAGCACGTCGTGATGTGGTCCATGACGAGCCCCGTCGCCTGGAGATGGGCGTAGACGATGAGCGGGCCGACGAACGAGAAGCCGCGGCGTCGCAGGTCCTTGCTTACCTCCTCGGCCGGCTCGCTCACCGCCGGGATGTCGCTGTCGCGGCGGCACCGGTGGACGACCGGGGTGCCGTCGACGAAGTCCCAGAGGTAGGCGTCGAAGCTGCCGTGCTCCTCCACCACCTGGAGGAAGGCCTTGGCGTTGGTGACGGCCGAGGTCACCTTCTGGCGGTTGCGGATGATGCCCGGGTCGGTCAGCAGCTTCTCGATCCGCTTGTCCGTGTAGCGGGCCACGGCCACCGGGTCGAAGTCGGCGAAGGCCTTGCGGTAGCCCTCGCGCCGGCGGAGGATCGTCAGCCAGCTGAGCCCGGCCTGCGCCCCCTCGAGGATGAGGAACTCGAAGTGGGTCCGGTCGTCGTGGACGGGCACGCCCCATTCGGTGTCGTGGTACGGGGTGAGCTCGGGGCCGCTGGCCCAGGCGCAGCGCTTGGGGCCGTCGCCGACCGTCTTGTCCGCCTGGGCCGGGCTCACCCGGCCTCGGCCTGCTGACGGGCCCACCGGTAGTCCGCCTTGCCCGAAGGCGAGCGGACGACGGCGGGCACGAAGATCACGGCCTTCGGGAGCTTGAAGCGGGCGACATGCTTGGCCGCCTCGTCGACGATGTCCTCGGCGCTGGCCCGCTGGCCGTCGCCCAGGGCCACGACGGCCACCACCTCCTGCCCCCACCGTTCGCTCGGTCGGCCGGCCACGACCACGTCGGCCACCGCCGGGTGGTGGGCGATCGCCGCCTCCACCTCCTCGACGAAGATCTTCTCGCCCCCCGAGTTGACCGTGACCGAGTCCCGCCCGAGCAGCTCGATCCGCCCGTCGGCGAGGTGCCGGGCCCGGTCGCCGGGCACCGAGTAGCGCACCCCGTCGACCACCGGGAACGTCCGGGCCGTCTTGGCCTCGTCGCCGAGATAGCCGAGCGGCACCCACCCCCGTTGGGCCAGCCAGCCCACACCCTCGTGGCCCGGCGGCAGGACCTGGCCGAGGTCCTCGCTCACCACCACGGCGCCGGCGACCGGCACGAAGCGGCCGGCCTCGGTGTCATCCGTGGCCACGTTGTGCATCTGGGCCCCGGTCTCCGAGGAGCCGGCGGTGTCGGTGATGGCCACCTGGGGCAGGACCTCGTGCACCCGTTCGCGGACGGCTGGGGTGAGCGGCGCCCCGCCGTTGCCCACGGCCAACAGGCTGGTCGTGTCGTAGCCGCCCTTGGCCACCTCGTCGAGGAGCGGCCGCAGCATGGCGTCGCCCACCACCGAGAAGCTGTTGATCCCCTCCCGCTCGATCGTCCGCCAGACGTCGACCGGGTCGAGGTGCCGCGGGTTGTCCGGGAAGACGAGCGTGCCGCCCTCGCACATGAAGTAGGACACGAGCCACTGGGCCGCGCCGTGCATGAGCGGCGGCAGCACCAGCACCCGGAGGCCCATGCCGTTGCGAGCCAGGTCGACGAGGGCTTCGTCGTCGTCGAGCTGGATGCCGACGCCGACCCGCCGGCCGCCCATGGCGGCCATGAAGATGTCGTGCTGGCGCCAGAGCACGCCCTTGGGCATCCCGGTCGTGCCGCCGGTGTAGAGGATGTAGAGGTCGTCGGGCGACGGTTGGACGGGCGGGCCGTCGGGCGACCCCGAAGCCAGCGCCGCCTCGTAGTCGACAGCCCCGGGCAGCAGGTCGTGGCCCGACTCGTCGGCCACCTGCACCAGCACCTCGAGCGACGGCACGTCGCGGAGCACCTCGGCGAGGGTCGGGGCGAGGGAGGCGTGGTAGACGAGGCCCTTCGGCGCGGCGTCGGTGAGCAGGTAGCGGAGCTCCTCGCCCACGTAGCGGTAGTTCACGTTGAACGGCGCCACCCGGGCCCGGTAGGCACCGGTCTGGGCCTCGAGGTACTCGTTGCCGTTGTAGAGGGCCAGGCCCAGGTGGTCCTGCCCCGACTCGAAGCCCTCGAGGGAGCTCCGCTCGGTGCGGAGCCCGAGCCCCCGGTCGAAGAGGAACGAGGCGAAGCGCCGGGACCGCTCGGCCAGTCCGGCATAGGTCAGCCGGCGGTCGCGCCAGACGAGGCATTCACGGTCGCCCAGCGCCACGCCGAGGGTCTCGGCCACGAGCGCCAGGTTGAAGGCCGGGGCCGAGCTGCCGTCTGAGGTCGTCGAGGGCGGTGCCGGCACGGCCGTCGAGAGTAGCCAACCTGGGACCACGGCCGGCCGGCCCACCCCACCGAGCGGGTGGTGGTCGGCCGGGCCGTCGGGTCCCGACCGGTGTCGCACCGGGTCAGGTGGTACAACTCGCGTTCCCGGCGGGTCGGCTCGGGGCCTGTCGGCAAGGGCGGCGCGTGTCTCCGGCAGGGCGAGGGGAAGAGGTGGTCACCGATGGTGGCGAGCGAGGCGTCGGAGATCATCGTCACGCTGTCGTGTCCCGACCGGGTGGGGATCGTCCACGCCGTGGCCGGCTTCATGGCCGAGCGCGGCATCAACATGGTCGAGAGCAAGCAGTTCTCGGACCTCTCGAGCGACCGCTTCTTCATGCGGGTCCAGGCCGCGCCGCCCCCGGGGACCTCGGTGGAGACGCTGCTGACCGAGATCGTCCCCCTGGCCGAGGCCTTCTCGATGACCGTCGGGATCTCCGACGCGGCGGCCCGGCCCTCGATGCTCATCCTCGTCAGCCGGCAGGGGCACTGCCTGAACGACCTCCTCTACCGCTGCCGGGTCGGAGCCCTCCGGGCCGACATCGCCGCCGTCGTCTCGAACCACGAGGACATGGGCGACCTGGTGCGCTCCTACGGCATCTCCTTCCACCACCTCCCGGTCACCCCCGAGACCAAGGAGGCCCAGGAGGCGAGGCTCCGGAGCCTCGTCGACGAGCTCGGCATCGACCTGGTCGTCCTCGCCCGCTACATGCAGATCCTCTCGGCCCCGACGGTCGAGCACCTGGCGGGCAGGGCGATCAACATCCACCACTCCTTCCTGCCGAGCTTCCGGGGCGCCGAGCCCTACCGACAGGCGTACGAGCGCGGCGTGAAGCTCATCGGGGCGACCGCCCACTACGTCACGGCCGAGCTCGACGAGGGACCGATCATCGAACAGGAGGTGGCCCGGGTCGACCACGCCATGTCGCCGAAGGAGCTCGCCGCCGTGAGTCGGGACATCGAGTGCGTGACCCTCGCCCGGGCCGTGGCCTGGCACCTCGAGCACCGGGTGATGCTGAACGGCGGCCGGACGGTGGTGTTCCGCTGAGGTGGCGGCCCGCGGTGCGGCCGGCCCCGGCCGATGGGCGATGATCAGGGCGTGAGCAGCGACTCGCCGACCGACCGGGATCCCCTCCGCCAGCTCGCCCGGGCGGAGGAGGGCTGACCGTGGCCGAACGTCGGGGGGCGACGGCGCTACCCGGTCGCCTCGAGGGCCGGGTGGCCGTCATCACCGGGGCGGCGGGCGGCATCGGTGCGGCCATGGCCCGCCGCTTCCACGCCGAGGGGGCCGAGGTGGTGGCGGTCGACCTCGACGAGGGGGCGGGTAGGGCGTTGGCCGACTCGCTCGGGGGCCTGTTCGTGCGGGCGGACGTCACCGATCCGCCGGCCGTCGAAGCCATGTATCGCGCCGCCGCCGAGCGCTTCGGGGGGATCGACATCTGCTGCAACAACGCCGGGATCTCGCCGCCCGACGACGACTCGATCCTCGACACCGGGCTCGATGTCTGGCGGCGGGTGCAGGAGGTCAATCTCACCTCGGTCTACCTCTGCTGCCACTACGGGATCCCCCACCTTCTCGCCAGAGGCGGCGGGTCGGTCGTCAACACCGCCTCGTTCGTCGCCGTCATGGGCTCGGCCACGAGCCAGATCTCCTACACCGCCTCGAAGGGCGGGGTGCTCGCCCTGTCGCGCGAGCTCGGCGTCCAGTTCGCCCGCCTGGGGGTTCGGGTGAACGCCCTCTGCCCGGGGCCGGTCAACACGCCGCTCCTCCAGGAGCTCTTCGCCAAGGACCCGGAGCGGGCGGCTCGCCGTCTCGTCCACGTCCCGATGGGCCGTTTCGCCGAGCCCGAGGAGATCGCCGCCGCCGCCGCCTTCCTCGTCTCCGACGACGCCTCGTTCGTCACTGCGTCGACGTTCCTCGTCGATGGTGGGATCCACGCCGCCTATGTCACCCCGACCTGACGTGGTCCGACCTTCTCGGCTCGGACGGAGACGGCGGTGAGCCGCTTCCGGCGTGACCAGCGGAAGGCCGAGGGCCTGCCCTGGGGGGGCCAGCGCGAGCAGGCGGAGCTCGAAGAGGGCCAGAACGTGATGGCCCGCCTCGTCCCGATCCAGACGGTTCCGACCATCTGGGGCGACGAACTGCGGGCCCGCCGGTTGCCCAAGCAGCGGGAGCGCAGCTGGTACGTGGCCTGGGCCCTCGGGTTGGGCCTGGCCGCCGTGGTGGCCTTCGTCTTCGGCCTCTACTGGACCGGGGCGGCGTTGCTGATCCTGGCGGCCTTCGTCCTCGTGCTGCTGCGCTTCCCGCGTCTTCCCCGCTGGACCTGGGTCGTCGTCCTCGTCATCGACCTGCTCTTCGTGGCCCCGTTCGACCTCCTCGACCGGCAGCCGTCGAAGCCGCACCACCCCGCGCACCACAGCGCACTGCCGGTGACGGGGCGCTCTCCGCACTGACCGTCGTCCCGACGCGTCTGGGGACGAGTTGGGGACGTTGTGACAGGAGTTGTGGACGAGTCGACGGCCTGTTGGGGATGGGCGGTGGATTTGTGGGGAGAACGTAGGGATTTCGCGAACGACTCTTGACCCACGGTGACAAGAAGCGCACTCTTAGCGTCAGTTCGGGTAGCAAGAGCCCGCCGCAGCACCGCAAGGAACGCCGCAAGGCGAACCGGAGGAGCGCCGAGGGGAGCGCCGAAAGGCACCCCCGAGGAGGTTCCGAAGGAGCCCTCGCAAGAGGATCCGGAGGAGCGGTTCGGGACTCCGCAAGGAGCACCGGGTCGGGGCGGAGGAAGGTGCCCGGGCGATGATGGCTCGTGCAACGGGTCGGAGAGCTTCCCTGGAGTTCTCCGGATCGGGTCCCGGGCCGGGGTTGTCCGACACGGCTCCGGCTGCAGGTGACAGCGGGTTGTCGACGGGCGTGGCCCCGAGGAGCTGGACGGTTTCGGCCGGACGGTTACTCGGGGCCGCGTCGCGTCCGGGGACCGACGGGCAACGTCAGCGCAGGTGGCTCCACAGCTCGGCCGGACGCTCGCCGCTCGCCACCTGTCGGGCGAGGTCGGCCTGGACGAGCGCGAGGTCCTCGGGGTGCGTGACGCCGATGCAACGGCCCTCGGTCGGCAGGACCCGACAGGTGGCGGCGGGCGGGCGGCCGTCATGGGCCGCCGTGAGCCGGCCCATGACCTCGGGCAGGAGCACCTCGGCGTCCACCGAGGCCCCGGTGGCCCGGCGCATCGCCTCCTCCAGGAGCCGTCGGGTCCCGTCGGAGAAGGACCACAGGTTCATCGACACGAGCACCTCGCCGTCGAGCTTCACCGGTTGGCGCCCGTCCCGGGCCTCGAACCGGCCGTCGCCGACCGGGCGCACCTCGCGCCGCTCGTCGATGGCCTGCAGCCACCCGGAGGGGTCGACGGCGCACACCCCGCGGGTCACCGGGGCGTCGCCGATGACCGCGTTGGCGAGGTGGAAGCCGACGAGCGCGTCCTCGGCCCCGGCCCCCGGGCCGGCGAGGTGCTCGGCGACGAGGGCGAGCGGCCCGCTGCCGTAGAGGTCGTCGCCGTTCGACACCCCGAAGGCCGAGCCCGCGGCGAGGTGCTCGCCCGCGGCGAGCACGGCGTCGACCGTGCCGAGCGGGGTGCCCTGGACGGCGAAGCGGACGTCGAGGGTCGGGGGCCACCGCTTCTCCACGTGGTAGCGGAGGGCGGGAGCCGACGACGGGGAGACGACGAGGACGAGGCTGGCGAACCCGGCCTTCGTGGCGTCGCTCGCCAGGAGGTCGAGGACTGCCTCACCGGCCGGCCCGACCGGGGCGAGCGGCTTCAGTCCTCCGTAACGGCGGGCCCGCCCGGCGGCGAGCACGACGAGGACCGGCCCAGCCGGCGGCCCCATCAGCCCCAGCGGAGCACGGCGCTCGCCCACGTCATCCCCCCACCGAAGCCGGTCAGGAGGAGGCGGGCACCGGGGGCCACCCGGCCCTGTTCCACGGCGTCCACGAGGGCCAGCGGGATCGAGGCCGACGAGGTGTTGCCGTAGCGGTCGATGGTGACGGCGGTGCGCTCTTCGGTGATGCCGAGGCGGTGGCAGGCCGCCTGGATGATCCGGAGGTTGGCCTGGTGGGGCACGAGAAGGTCGACGTCGTCGACGGTCATGCCCGCGTCGGCCAGGGCCTTTTGGGCGGAGTCCACGACGACCCGCACGGCCTTGCGGAAGACCTCCTTGCCGTCCATGTAGAGGAAGCCCCCGTGGTCACAGTGGAGAAGGTGCACGAGCGAGCCGTCGGCGTCGAGGTTCCAGCTGAGGAGGTTGCCCGGACCGTCGACCGCCTCGAGCACGACCGCTCCGGCGCCGTCACCAACGAGCACGGCCATCGATCGGTCGTCCCAGTCGGTGATCTGCGAGAGGGCGTCGGCCCCGATGAGGAGCACCCGCTCGGCCCCGGTGGCGACGAGGCCGCTCGCCACGACGAGCCCGTAGACGAAGCCCGAGCACGCCGCGTTGATGTCGAAGGCCCCGCCGCCAACCCCGAGGGCGTCCTGCACCGTGGCCGAGGTGCCCGGCACGAGGGCGTCGGGCGTGGTCGTGGCCAGCACGAGGACGTCCACGGTGGCCGGGTCGACCCCGGCCCGCTCGAGGGCCTGGCGCCCCGCCTCGGTGGCCATCACCGAGGTGATGCCGTCGATGTGGCGCTCGCGGATGCCGGTGCGCTCGACGATCCACTGGTCGCTCGTGTCGAGGCGGGCTGAGAGGTCGTCGTTGGTGACGACCTTTTCCGGGACGTTGGCGCCCCACCCGATGACCCGGATGCCCCGCACGGAGCTCAGGACCCCGCGGCCAGTGCGTGTACGCCCACGAAGGCGGCGTCGCCGTTGATGAGGCCGCCGGTGTTCACGGCCACGGCCAGCCTGGCCCCGTCGACCTGCCTGGAGCCGGCCTTACCGCGCAGCTGCACGACGAGCTCGACCACCTGGGCCACACCGGTCGCCCCGAGCGGGTGGCCCCGGCCGACGAGCCCGCCGCTCGGGTTCACGGTGACCCGTCGGCCCCCGAGGTCGGTGTCACCGGCGAGCGTGGCCGGTCCGGCCTCGCCGGGGGCGAAGAAGCCGAGCGACTCGAGGGCGTAGATCTCCTCGGCCGCGGTGGCGTCGTGCAGCTCGACGACGTCGACCTCGTCGGGACCGAAGCCGAAGGACTCGAACGCCGCCCGGGCGGTCTCGTCGAGGCGGTCGTGGTAGTCGAGACCGCCGCTGCCCGTGCGAGCCACGGACCCGATGATACGGGGCGCGCCCCGTGGGGCGTTGCTGACCGGCCCGAGCACGACGGCCGCCGCGCCGTCCGTGAACGAGCTGCACATCGGGCGGGTGAGGACGCCGGCCACCACCGGCGCGGCGAGGACCTCGTCGATGGTGATGGGTTCCTGGCACTGGGCCAGCGGGTTGAGCGAGCCGAACCGCCGGGCCTTGACTGCCGCCGCGGCGATCTGGCGGAGGGTGGCGCCCCGCTCGGCCATGAGCTGGTCGGCCCACCCGGCGTTCAGGCACATGAGGGCGCTGCTCCCGGGGGCCGGCTCGAAGCGGTCGTGGACGTCGGCCCGCCAGTCGGCCGAGAGCCCGTCTTCGATGCCGGCGAGCGTGGCGGCCCGGTCCCCGGTCCACATCTTCTCGACGCCGAGCACGAGCACCGGCCGCTCGGCGGCCACCGCGGCGAGGACGCCGACGTGGAGGGCGGACGAGCCCCCGGCGCACGAGTTGTCGACGTTGATCACCGGCACATCGCCGAGGCCGGCCTTGCGGAGCCACGACTGACCCCGGATGCACCCCTGGTCGCAGAGCCGGCCGCCGAGGGCGTTGCCCACGACGACGAGCGAGAGGTCCGACGCCTCGACGGGCGCCTCGCTCAGGGCCTCGGTCACGGCCTGATCGGCCAGGGTCTCGGTCGACATGTCGCGCCGGCTCATGTCGGTCATCCCCACGCCGAGCACGGCCACCGGTTGCTGGCTCACGTCATCACCTCCATGAGGGTGGCCCGGTCCGGCGTCTCGGCCGGCCCGGGCCGGGCGAGACGGCCGAGCAGCTCCCCCCAGGTCTCCTCGACCACGTCGCTTGCCGTCATCACGACCACGTGCTCGGCCCCTGCCGAGTGGTACTCCGCCAGCCGCTCGGCGCAGCGGTCGGCCGGGCCGGCCACGAGGTGGCGCTCGAAGGCCTTGGGCGGGGCGCCGTAGAGCGAGGAGAGCCAGCGGGCGCCGTCCTCGGCCGCCTCGGGCCCGCCGACCCGGGCCATGACCACGACGGCCGCCGTCACCGCCCCGGGCGGCCGCCCGGCGGCCGCCTCGGCCTCCCGCAGGCGTCGCAAGCCGAGCCGGTACTCGTCGGGCTCCAGGAACACCGGGACCCAGCCGTCACCGGTCCGGGCCGCCCGGGCGATGGCCGCGTCGCTCGCCCCGCCGATCCACACCGGCACCGGGTCCGCCGCGGGGGCCTGGCGGTAGGGGGCGCCCGGGTCCGCGGCGCTGGCCCAGGCCCGGCGGACCTCGGCCAGGCCCTCGTCGAGGAGCCGGCCCCGCCGCCGGTAGTCCACGCCGGCCGCTTCGTACTCGCCCTGGTGGCTGCCGACGCCGACGCCGAGCACGAAGCGGCCACCCGAGAGGAGCTGGAGGGCCGCCGCCTGCTTGGCCACCGCGGCCGGGCGGCGGAGGGGGAGCTGGAGGACGCACGAGCCGATCGGCACCCGCTCCGTGGCCACCGAGGCCACCGAAAGCGTGGTGAGGCACTCGAGGACCGGGCCGGGCCAGAAGAGATGGTCGACGGCCCAGAGACCGCCGGCCCCCGACGCCTCGGCCTCGGCGCACAGGTCGATCAGCCCAGGCGTACCACCGGTGCTCCCTTCGGTACGACCATCAGTATTACCGCAGTGAGCAGGAAAGATCCCTTGCGGGACGGTCGGGAGCATGAGGCCCACCGGTCCCAGTTCGCACTTTGGTCGTACCACGGGCACAGCAGGATTTTAAAGCACACCGGGCGCCGGAGCGCCAGGCAACCCGCTGGCGGGCCGGCGTTGGCCGGCTCAGGAGCCGGGCGGGTCGATCGGGCGATCGAGGACGGCCACGCTGCAGCGCGCCGCGCAGATGGCCCGACCCCCCTCGTCGGCGAGGGCGATCTCCCAGACCGACATGGTCCGTCCGATCCGGACGGGCGTGGCCGTGGCGGTGAGGGTGCCGGCCGACATCGGCCGCAGGTGGCTCGCGTTGAGCTCGACCCCGGCGACCTGGCGACCCGGGGCGTTGAGGGCGGCCCCGATGCTCGCCGCCGACTCGGCGAGGAGGGCCGAGACCCCGCCGTGCAGGAGCCCGGCCGGCTGGTGGCTCTTCCAGCCGACCTCGAGGCGGAGCACCACCCGCTCCGGGGTCACCTCGACCATCTCGATCCCGAGCAGGTCGTGGACGCTCGGTGCCATCGGTTGGCCGGTGATGGGCGAGGGCGACGTCGACTCGGGGGGTGTGTCGGGGCCGGGCACTGCCGCCGGAGACTACCGGTCGGGCGGCGCGGCGCCGAAGGCGGGCCGCCGCGGCTGCGAACATGGGTCGGTGCGCCCGATCGTCCTGTTCGACCTCGACAACACGCTCGTCGACCGGCAGGCCGCCTACCGCCGCTGGGCGGTGGACTTCGCGGCGGCCGCCGGCCTCGACGAGGCCGCGGTGGCCTGGCTCGTCCGGGCGGACGACGACGGCTTCGCCGACCGCCAGGTCCTCTTCCGGGCGGCCCGGGAGGAGTTCGGCCTGCCCGAGAGCGTGGGCGACCTCGTCGAGCAGTACCGGCGCCGCTACCCGACCTACTTCGAACCCGACCAGGGGGTGCTGGACGGCCTCCGGCGGCTCCGTTCGGCCGGCTGGCGGATCGTCGTGGTGACCAACGGGCCGCCGAGCCAGCGCGAGAAGGTGACCCGGGCCGGCCTCGACCCGCTCATCGACGCACTGTGCATCTCCGAGGAGCTCGGCGTGGCCAAGCCCGATCCGAGGATCTTCGCCGAGGCGCGACGCCGGAGCGGGGCGCCGCCCGAGGAGGTCGGCGGCTGGATGGTGGGCGACACGGCCCACCCCGACATCGGCGGCGGGCGCGCCGCCGGCCTGCGCACCGTCTGGCTCCACCGCGGGCGTCCGTGGGACTCGTCGGTCGGCTACCACCCCGACGTCACCGTGGCCGACGTGCTCGAGGCGCTCGACGTGCTGCTCGGTGGGTCGGGCCGCCGAAGCGGGGCGGGAGAGAGCGACCGGTAGCATGCGGGCGGTGGACCGCCCCGCCGACCTGCGCAGCGACACGGTCACGCGCCCGACCGACGAGATGCGTCGGGCCATGGCCGACGCCCTCGTCGGCGACGACGGCTACGGCGAGGACCCCACCGTCAACGAGCTCGAGTCGGTGTTCGCCGAGCGGGTGGGCAAGCCGGCGGCGTTGTTCGTGCCGACGGGCACGATGGCCAACCAGGTGGCCCTCCGGGTGCTCGCCCCGCCCGGCTCGGTCGTCGTCGCCGGACGCCACCAGCACGTCGTGGCCTACGAGCTCGGGGCGGCGGCCCGCAACGCCAACGTCCAGTTCCACGCGGTGGACGACGACGACGGCCTCGTCGACCCGGCTGACGTCACGTGGGCCCGGGCCGCCTCCGACCACCACTTTCCTACAGCCTCGGTCGTCTGCATCGAGAACACCCACATGGTGGCGAGCGGCCGCCCCTGGCGGCCGGCCGAGCTCGAGGCGCTCGCCGCGGCCGCCGGACCGCTGCCCGTGCACATGGACGGGGCCCGCCTGTTCAACGCCGAGGTGGCCACCGGGGTCCCGGCGGCCGAGCTGGCGGCGCAGGCCACGACGGTCATGTGCTGCCTCTCGAAGGGGCTCTGCGCCCCGGTCGGTTCGCTCCTCGCCGGCCCGACCGACGTCGTCGAGGCCGGCCGGGCCGAGCGCAAGCGGCTGGGCGGAGGGATGCGCCAGGCCGGTGTGCTCGCGGCGGCCGGGTTGGTGGCGCTGCAGAAGATGGTCGGCCGCCTGGCCGACGACCACGTCCGGGCCCGCCGGCTGGCCGAAGCGGTCGCCGCCCGCTGGCCGTCGGCCTGTCTCGACCCGGCCGAGGTCAGCACGAACATCGTCGTGTTCCCCCACCCCGACCCCGAGGTCCTGCTCGGCCACCTGCGTGACCACGGCGTGCTGGCCGGGACCGTCGGCCCCGGGACCGTTCGTCTCGTGACGCACCACGACGTCGACGACGAGGGCGTCGACCGGGCCTGCCGGGCTCTCTCGGCCGCCCCGTGAGCCACCCGGTGGTGCCCGGCTCCGGGCGGGGGCGGTGAAGGTCCGCATCGGCTTCGGTCCCGGCGGGGGCGCCGAGAACAGGGAGGACCTCTGCCGGCTCGTCGACTCGATGGACGAGCGCGGCTTCGACTCCCTGTGGCTGTCCGAGGTGCTCACGATGGCCGGGCTCGACCCGGTGGTCGGCCTCTCCTGGGCCGGGGCCTACAATCCCCGTCTCAAGCTCGGGACGACGATGGTCCTGCCCGGACGCAACGTCGTCCGCCTGGCCCGCAGCCTGGCCGCCCTCGACGCCCTCTCGGAGGGCCGCCTGCTCGTGACGTTCGTGCCCGGCCTGGTGCACGACCCCGAGCGCCAGGCCATCGGGGTGGCGCCGGAGCGCCGGGGCGCCGTGCTCGACGAGGCCGTCCCGCTCCTCCGCCGGTTGTGGGCGGGGGAGGAGGTCAGCCACCACGGCTCCATCGCCAGCTTCGACGGCGTGTCGATCTCGCCGCTGCCGGTCCAGACCCCGCTCGAGGTCTGGGGCGGCGGCATGGCTCAGGCGGCCCTCGAACGCTGTGGCCGGCTCCTCGACGGCTGGCTGCCGAGCCTCTGCACGCCGGCGGAGGCGGCGGTCGGACAGAAGGTCGTGACGGCGGCGGCCGACGCCGCCGAGCGGACCATCAGCCCCGAGCACTTCGGCGTCTCCATCGGCTACGCCCGTCACCGGATCGAGGGGCCGACGGCCGAGCGCCTGGCCCGGCGGGCCAAGGGGCGCCCGCTCGACGAGCTCGTGCCGGTCGGCTGGCCGGCCCTGCGCTCCCTGCTCGAGCAGTTCATCGACGTGGGCTTCTCCAAATTCGTCCTCCGGCCGACCGCGCCCCCGGCCGACTGGGGCGAGGAGCTGGACGAGCTGGCCGGGGCGGTCCTCCATCTCCAGACCTGAAGAGAGCCGATGCTCGCCGGCTCCCGCCGGCGCAGTAGCTTGAGGGGGAAGTCGAGTGAGCCCATCGAGAGACGTGCCACCACCAGATACCGCTGCCAGTACGGCCGTCGCCGATCCGTCGCCGCCGGCCGTTCGGCTCCTGCACCTCTCCGACGTCGTCAACCGGCCGCTCGTCGACGAGTCCGGCGACAAGCTCGGCAAGGTCCGCGACCTCATCGTCCGGCTCGGGGAGCGTCCGCACCCGCCGATCGTCGGCGCGGTCGTCGACATCGGCGGACGGGACCTCTTCGTGCCGATCGAGAAGATCTCGGCGTTCGAGGGCCGACGAGTCCGCTTCCGGGGGGCCCGGGTGGACCTGCGGCGCTTCGAGCGGCGACCAGGTGAGCTGCTCCTGGCCAAGGACCTCTGGGCCAGGCACCTCATCAACGTGGTGGGCGGCCGGCTGATCCGGGCCAACGAGATCGAGCTGGCGGACGTCGACGGGACCTGGGAGGTCGTAGGCGTCGACCCGAGCGGCAAGGCCGCGCTGCGCCGGCTCCTCCCGGGGCGCCTCGGGCGCGGCATCAGGCCCGGCGGGCTCGTCGACTGGGCCAGCATCGAGCCCTTCGTGGGCCAGGTGCCGACGGCCCGGCTGCGCATCCCCTACCGGCGGCTCGCCCGCCTGCACCCGGCGCAGATCGCCGACCTGGTGGAGGCGGCGTCCCACGAGGAGGGCGAGGAGATCATCAACGCGGTCGGGGCCGACCGGGAGCTCGAGGCCGACGTGTTCGAGGAGCTGGACCCCGAGCACCAGGTCGAGTTCCTGCGCAGCCGGAGCGACGAGGAGGCGGCCCGGCTCCTCAGCCGCATGGCGCCCGACGACGCCGCTGACCTCATCATGGAGGTGGACCAGGAGCGGCGGCTGGTGATCCTGACCGCCCTGCCCCAACCCCAGCAGCGCAAGGTGCGCTCGCTCCTCAGCTACAACCCCGAGACGGCCGGGGGCCTCATGAGCCCCGACTTCCTGAGCCTGCCCGACGACACCACCGTGGCCCAGGCGCTGGCTGCCGTCCGGACCAGCGCAGCCCCACCCGAGGCCCTGAACGTGGTCTTCACGAAGGACCCCCAGGGGACGGTCTCCGGCGCGGCCTCGGTCGTCTCGCTCGTCCGGGCCGACCCCACGGCGCAGCTGCGCACCGTCGTGCGACCCGACCCGCCCCACGTGCACGCCGACTGGGACGCCAACGCCACGTTGCGCAAGATGTCCGACTACAACCTCACGGTGGCCCCCGTCCTCGACGAGGACCACCGGGAGATCCTGGGCGTCGTCACCGTCGACGACGTGCTCGAGCTGCTCCTCCCCGCCGGCTGGCGGCGCGATTTCGGGGTGACCTCGCCCGAGGAGTGACGCCCGGATCGGACAGGCCGGGCGATCCCCATTACCCTGGAGGGGTCGGCGACGCTCCGCGTCGCCGTGGACCCGGGCCAGCAGGCCGGGTCGATCCGACGAAGGAGCAACGCTGAGTACTCGGAGCCGGGTACCAAAACCGAGGACACGCATGCTCCGCCGTGATCGCCGGGAGGTGGCGCCACCACCTTCGGGCTGATCGCCGTGGGCGTGCGTGTCGTGACGCACGGACCACGCGCCAGCGCGAAGGGAGGTGAGCCATGGCCGAACCACGCCCCGACGAGGAAGAACCCGAGGAGGAGGCGTTTTCGGAGGGGTCCGACGCGTCCGCCGTCCTCGACCCGGCTCACCTCGGTGACATCCAGGGGGCCTTCGGGACCATCCGGGCCCACGACGCCACGACCTCCCGGACCTGGCGGCGGCGCCTCCTCACCCTCCTCGCCATCATCGGCCCCGGCCTCATCGTCATGGTCGGGGACAACGACGCCGGGGGCGTCGCTACCTACTCCCAGGCCGGCCAGAACTACGGGCTGACCCTGCTCTGGACGCTGCCGCTCCTCATCCCCGTGCTGATGGTCAACCAGGAGATGGTGGTGCGGCTCGGCTCGGTGACCGGCGTCGGCCACGCCCGGCTCATCCAGGAGCGCTTCGGCCGCTTCTGGGGGGCCTTCTCCGTCGGCGACCTCTTCATCCTCAACTTCCTGACGATCGTCACCGAGTTCATCGGCGTCAACCTGGCGCTCGGCTATTTCGGGGTGAGCGCCTATGTCTCCGTGCCCATCGCCGCCGTCGCCCTCATCGCCATGACCGCCACCGGCAGCTTCCGCCGCTGGGAGCGGTTCATGTTCGTGTTCATCTTCGCCAACCTCTTCGTCATCCCCCTGGCCGTGTTCAGCCACCCCACCCCGTCGGCCTTCTTCCACGGTCTCACGACGCCGGGCGTCCAGGGTGGCGTCTCCTCCAACGCCGTGCTGCTCATCATCGCCATCGTGGGGACCACGGTGGCTCCCTGGCAGCTGTTCTTCCAGCAGTCCAACGTGGTCGACAAGCGCATCACGCCCCGTTACATCAACTACGAGCGGGTCGACACCCTGCTCGGCTCGTTCGTCACGGTCATCGTGGCGTCCCTCCTGATGGCCATCGTGGCCAGCGCCTTCGCCGGGACGCCGCTCGCTGGCCACTTCACGAACGCTGGCGGGGTGGCCAAGGGCCTGCAGGAGTTCGTCGGGCGGGGGAGCGGCGGCCTGTACGCCATCGTTCTCCTCAACGCCTCCATCATCGGGGCGGCCTCGGTGACGCTGTCCACGTCGTACGCCTTCGGCGACATCTTCGGCACCTTCCACTCGCTCCACCGCGGCTGGCGGGAGGCCAAGCTCTTCTACGGCCTGTTCGCCGGCATCGTGGTCCTGGCGGCGGCGATCGTCCTCCTGCCCGGGGCCCCGCTCGGCCTCATCACCGTGGCCGTCCAGGCCCTGGCCGGGGTGCTCCTCCCGAGCGCCACGGTCTTCCTCCTGCTGCTCTGCAACGACAAGGCGGTCCTCGGGCCGTGGACCAACCGCCTCTGGCTCAACATCGTGTCCTTCGTGATCGTGTCGGTGCTGTTCGCGATGTCGTTCGTCCTCATGATCACGACGGTGTTCACCCACATCAACGTGAAGGACCTGGTCGTCGGGCTGGGGGCCATCCTCCTCCTGGTGTACGTGGCCGGTGGCATCTACCTCCTGGCCACCCGCCACCAGCGGACCCGCCCCGAGCCGATGTCGAGGGCGCGAAGGGAGAACTGGCGAATGCCGCCTCTCAACCTGCTGCAGCGTCCGACCTGGTCGAGGGCCCGGACGCTCACCATGTTCACGATGTACGTGTACCTGGCCCTGGCGGCGATCCTCCTCTTGGTGAAGGCCATCCAGATCGGCTGAAGCGACCGGCCGCACCCCTAATCTCACGGGGATGGCCGACGCCCGACCGCTGACGCTGATGGCGGTGCACGCCCACCCCGACGACGAGGCCATCTTCACCGGCGGGATCCTGGCCCGCTACGCCGACGAGGGTCTTACCACGGTGCTCGTGACCTGCACCCGGGGCGAGCTCGGCTACGGCGCCGCCGCGGCCGAGCCCGGGCAGCCCGGCCACGACGAGGCGGCCGTCGCCGCGGTGCGGGCCGACGAGCTCGCGGCGAGCTGCGCGGTCCTCGGTGTGACCCACGCCGAACAGCTCGGCTACCACGACTCGGGGATGATGGGGTGGTCGGAGAACGACGCCCCCGCGGCCTTTTGGAACGTGCCGGTGGCGGAGGCCGCGGACCGCCTCGCCGGGCTCATCGAGCGGTACCGCCCGCAGGTCGTCGTGACCTACGACGCCGACGGCTTCTACGGCCACCCCGACCACATCCAGGCCCACCGGGTGACGGTGGCCGCGGTCGAGGCCACCGGCATCCCGGACAAGCTCTACTTCGCCGTCCTCCCGAAGTCCCGTCTGGTCGGGCTGCCCGACCTGCTCGGCGCGGCCGGGTTCGAGGTGCCCGAGTTCGTCGAGGACGGCCTTATCCCGGGCACCGACGACGAGCTCGTGGCGGCCTACGTCGACTGCTCGGCCGTCGTGCGGCGCAAGTACGACTCGCTCGCCGCCCACGCCAGCCAGGTGGACAACGCCTTCTTCCTCAGCCTCGGTCCCGACCTCTTCGCTCAGATGTTCTCGACGGAGGCGTTCGTGCGGGGCAGGGACACCAGCGGCTCACCGGTCCCCGAGAGCGACCTGTTCGCCTGGCTCCGCTGAGATCACCTCGGAGGAGTCCTCAGGTGGCGGCGAAACCGCCGCGACCTGGAGACGTCGCTCGATCAAGGCGTCAAGGCTGAACCGGCCCGAACCGAGAATCGCCACGACAAGGGCGAGGACGCCGAGCGCCAAGTTCAGCTGGTAACCCGGGGCCGGGTTCGACGAACTGATCCCGGTCGCCCACGTGACCGTGATCATGGCCATCACCATGTCCCCGAAGAGGGCGGCCCCGGCGAGGCGTGAGCAAAGGCCGATGGCCACAGCTATCCCACCGAAGAACTCGATGACCCCGCCCAGCACGGCGAACAGCCCACCGGGATGGAGGTGTGCCGTCTCAGAGAAGTAGATGGCGGTCCGGTGGATGCCCGGACCATTGAAGGCTCCGAAGAGTTTCCCCCCGCCGTAATAGATGAAGATCCAAGCGAGCGCGATGCGGGCCGCCAGTAGGGCGCAGTCGGCCGGGAACGCCGCGGTCCGAGTACTCACCACGAGTGCGATCCACGAACGGCCCGAACGTCGTGGTGTCTCGAGCGCAGCGGTCACCGTCACGTCGTCGCTCCTTGTTCGAGAGGGCTGTGCCCTTCATAGGCCTCTGGGGCCTCGATGCTCGTCAGGTGGTCGCCGCTCGAAGGTTCGGGCCAAGGGCGGAATGGCGCGACGAGCTGCAGCGCGAAGACCGAGAGGTGACGAGGCCGTGCTGTCGATTGTTCGACGATCAATGGTCGGCCGGGGAGTCCGGTCCTGATCCTGACCGTCTCTTTCGTCGGGAACACCGCCGTGTGGAAGATCTGATCCCAGATCGTCAGTGCGAAGCCAAGATTGACATCTTGCGGTCCATCGAACCTGTGGTGGAGGCGATGATAGTTCGGGCTGACCACGATCCGTCCGAGAGGCCCGAACCCCAACCGGGTGTTGGAGTGGGCAAAGGCCACGACGCCGCCGTAAAGAGCCAGCACCGTCGTCGACAAACCACCATTGGCGAGGAGGACGAGAGCCGGGAGCAGCGCAAAGAGATACGAAACGTGTATGAGAGGGTGGGTGCGAAAAACGGTGAGCACATTCATGTCTTCTTGAGAATGGTGAAGCTCGTGGAACCGCCACATCATGCGGACATGGTGATTGGCAAGATGCACGAACCAATTGCACCCGTCCATCGCCACGACGAGGACGGCGATGAGGATCCAGCGAGGCACCGTCTCCATTCTCGGCAAGACGATCCACGGAGCCATCTTGCGTGCAACCTCAAGAAAAGAAAGCGTCAGCGCTGTGACGAGCGGCAAGATGATTGTCGCGTGCACCAGAGCGATGAGGAGGTCATGACGGTGACCGCGCGCGAACAGCGGTCGCTCTTGAGCCGGCCAGATGCGCTCCACGACCAGGAAGAGACCGATGATCGCCACGGACAACGGACCGATCACGACGACACGAATGCTCGTCAGGGACCCCACGAACGTCGCCCCGCCCCAGTGACTCGACCAGCCGATCCCGACGAGGACTGCCGCCAGGGCGGCGATCCAGCAGGCGGGGAGATAGACCCTCGACGACAACCCGACCCTCGACCGACTGCTCCTTGGAACACGTCGCTCCGCTGGCCGCGCGGGAGACCGGGTGTGCGCCACCAGCACCGTGGCCATGACTACGGCTCTCTCCAAAAGATGGGCACTAGAAGGAGACTCCCCCCGTGCCAGCACTTGTCGAACTCGTGGTCGAGCTCCCCCCTGTTGGCTTCGCGGTCACGACGACGGACCACTTGCCCCAGGTATCAGTGATATTGCCGTGCACCTGACCCGGACCGGTGTCGCCGATGAACCAGTAGAGGGGACTACCCGCATAGGTCACCTGTAGGGCGCCGCCACTTCGCTTCACCGTCCCGAGCTTCGCCGCGTTCACACCGGGCCCAGCTTTGGGCTTCGTCGTGCCCTTCGGCAGCAGGACCTCGGGCCAGGTCTTCAGGCACTGGGCGGTGCAGGCCACCTTGCTCGGCTTGAGCGTGTACACCGTTTTGCCGGTCACGACGATCGTCCCGAATTTGGCGTTCTTCGTCGTTGAGATGACACTGCTCGTGGCAGCGCCGGCCGCGCCAGTCGTGGCCAAGGACGCCGAGAGCCCGCCGAGGGCCAGCATCGCGCCGGCCATGCGGACGACCGGGATCTTGCGGTCCGCTCCTCGGCGCTTGTTCTTCTCATCCATTTCCGCGTTCTCCTCGACTTGTCGTCTACTGCCATGGACTACGTGGAAGCTCTGCGAAGAGATCGCTCGTCTTCGTCGATTAGGGCGAATTGTGGTTCGGGCGTCCAGTCGGCTCAACCCCCAAACCATCGCCAGGACGAGACCATCCTTCGGGGTCGTCCACCAGCGAGCGGTTCGCCCGTCTCGATGCGCTGGTTGGTCCTCCCGGGCTCCCCGGACTGGGGATGGCGAAGCAGCAGTTGGGTGGGGGACGCCCCGTCCGGAACCCTACCAAACGGCCGTTTGATTCCTGGGATGCCGGCGCCTCGCCGAAGGATGGACCGAAAACCGATCCCTCCGCACCTCTGATCCGTAGAACCGGTCATCGACGAGACAGGAGATGCCGGCGTGGAGCGTGGGAACAGAAGCCGAAACTCGACGAGCCACCTCCGCCTACGTCTGGCGGCGCCCGGTCTTGCCGTTGGCGCGCTGGCCTTTTCGGTCCTCGCCGGCGCGGCGGGCGCGGCTTCCACTCATGCGAGCAATGTCGTGGCAACGGCGAAGAACGCCAAGTTCGGCACGATCCTCGTGACCGGCAAGACGGTGTACACGCTCAAGCCGAGCAAGGTGGCCTGTACCGCCCAGTGCCTGAAGATCTGGCCCGAGGTCCTCCTGCCGAAGGGCACGACGAAGGTCAAGGCCGGGCCCGGAGTGAGCTCGGCGAGGCTCGGCACGCTGAAGCGCAAGGGCGGTGCCCTGCAGGTGACCTATGCCGGCAAGGCCCTCTACTGGTTCATCGGCGACACTCGTCCTGGTCAGGTGCACGGCAATCTGACCGACAAGTGGGGCAGATGGTCCGTCGTCGTGACGGCGAAGCCGGCCGCGTCGCCCGCTTCCACCGCTCCGACCCCGCCGACGACCGCGGGGACTTCTCCGTCCACGTCGCCGACCAACAACGGCTCGCCCCCGGCGACATCGTCGACATCTCCGCCGACCACGCCGCCGCCGACCACGACACCGCCGGCGACATCGCCGCCACCGACCACGACACCGCCGACGACACCTCCTCCGCCGACGACGACGCCGACCGCTCCACCAACGACGACGACGACCGCTCCGGGCGGAGGTGGCGTTGGCTTCTGACGGCGGCCGAACCGGCATCGCCCGAGATCGCACCGATGTTGCTGGCCCGAGATCCCATCGGATCGCCGGCCGAGCACCAGCCTGGGCCCTGGTCGGCTGGGAGGCGGATGGATCGTCCGGATCGACGACGAGCCTCCCTGAGAGGGATTGGCCGAGAAGGTCGGCGGCGAGCAATCCCGCAGCGCCGAGTGTCCGTAGTGCACGGGTAATGGGAGAATCAGGCGTGGCGGGATCTGGCCCGGCCGACGAGGCGCTCCTGGCCGGGATGGCCCAGGGGGACGACCAGGCGAGCGTGGCCTTCGTCCGCCGGTACCAAAAGCGCGTCTACGGCCTGGCTCTCGCCATGCTGGGGGACCCCGGCCGGGCCGAGGACGTGGCCCAGGAGGCCCTCGTCCGTGTCTGGCGCCACGCCCCCGTCTACGACGCCCGGCGGGGGTCCGTCGCCACCTGGGTGCTCACGATCACGAGGAACCTGGCCATCGACTCCCTGCGCATGCGCCGGGCGGTGCCGACCGACCCCGACGACTTCGCAGCGATCGGTCTCGTGAGCGGCGAGCGGGCGCCCGAGGAGGCCGGCCTGGCGGCAGACGCCGCACCGAGCGTCCGGCGGGCCCTGGCCGAGCTCCCGGCCGAGCAGCGGCGTGCGCTCGTGCTCGCCGCGGTCTACGGCCACACGGCCGCCGAGATCAGCGTGCAGGAGTCGATACCGCTCGGCACCGCCAAGACGAGGATCCGGGCCGGCCTGACCAAGCTCCGCACGGCACTGGGGGAGAGGGAAAGCGCATGAGCGACGGCACCGATCTGACGTGGTGCGAAGACCACCAGGACCAACTGGCCGAGCTGGCGCTCGGTACGCTGACCGGCCGCGAGCGTGGCGCGGTCCTTGCCCACATCGAGAGCTGCCCACGTTGTGCGCACGAGGTCGAGGAGATGTCGCTCGCCGCCGACGAGCTCCTCCACGTGGCGCCGGCGGTCGAACCCCCCGTCGGCTTCGAGACCCGGCTCTTCGAGCGGCTGGGCACGAGGGCACCTCGTCGGGTCCGCTGGTCGCTCCAGCGCCGCCGGGTCCTCGTCGGCGTGGCCGCGCTCGCCGGCGCCATCGGGCTCGGGTTCGCCACCGCCTGGTCGGTGCTCCCGTCGGGCCCCGGGACGTCGGCGCACGTCGTGGCCGGCGCCCCCCTCACCTCGCACCACCAGGACCTCGGCAAGGTGGTCCTCGTGGCGTCGCCGGACTTTGTGCTCATGACCCTCCGCGACGCCCACTGGTCGGGCCGGGTGACCTGCGAGGTCACCACGTCGTCCGGCGGCATAGCGAAGGTCGGCACGTTCTGGCTGTCGTCGGGCTACGGCCGCTGGTCCGCGGCGCTGCCGGTGCCGGCGACGAGCGTCACGGGGGCCCGGGTGGTGGGGGCGAACGGGGTCGTGGTGGCGAGCGCCGTCCTCAAGGCCTGAGCGGGCCGCTCACGGTCGCCTCGGCGCCGGCGGCCCCACCCCGGTGCCAGGTAGCGGTCGCCTCGCCGCCGGGAAGCCCCACCCCCGGCTGGCGAGGCGACCGGCGCGTTCGGGTCAGCGGCCCTCGTGGCGGCGCGTCGTCTTGCCCGCTGCGGCCGCCGATGACGGCGTCGGCGCCGGCCGTTCCTGGCGGTCAGTAGCGGTAGGTGTCCGGCTTGAACGGGCCGTCGACCGGCACGCCGATGTAGTCGGCCTGGTCCTTCGAGAGTTTGGTCAGCCTGATCCCGAGTGCCTCGAGGTGGAGCGAGGCCACCTTCTCGTCGAGGTGCTTCGGGAGCACGTAGACCTGGTTCTCGTAGTGACCCTCCTTCAGGTACAGCTCGAGCTGGGCCATGACCTGGTTCGTGAACGAGTTCGACATGACGAAGCTCGGGTGGCCGGTGGCGTTACCGAGGTTGAGGAGGCGGCCCTCGGACAGGACGATCACCGCGTGGCCGTCCGGGAACACCCACTTCGCCACCTGGGGCTTGATGTCGACCTTCTCGACGCCGTCGACCTTGGCCAGGCCGGCCATGTCGATCTCGTTGTCGAAGTGCCCGATGTTGCCCACGATGGCCTGGTGCTTCATGCGGGCCATGTGGTCGGCCGTGATCACGTCCCGGTTGCCGGTGGCCGTGACGAAGATGTCGGCCACCTCGACCACGTCGTCGAGCGTCAGCACCTGGTAGCCGTCCATGGCCGCCTGGAGGGCGCAGATCGGGTCGATCTCGGTCACGACCACCCGGGCCCGCTGGCCCCGCAGGGACTCGGCGCAGCCCTTGCCGACGTCGCCGTAGCCGCAGACCACGGCCACCTTGCCGCCGATCAGCACGTCGGTGGCCCGGTTGATCCCGTCGACGAGGGAGTGGCGGCAGCCGTACTTGTTGTCGAACTTCGACTTGGTCACCGAGTCGTTGACGTTGATGGCCGGGAAGAGGAGCTCGCCGCTGCGTTGCATCTCGTAGAGCCGGTGGACGCCGGTCGTGGTCTCCTCGGTCACGCCCTTCAGCCCGGCGGCCATCGCCGTCCACTTGCCCGGGTGCTCGGCGAGGCTCGTGGCCAGGAGGCCGAGGACCACGGCGAACTCCTCGGACTCGGCGGTCGTCTGGTCCGGGACCGCGCCGGCCTTCTCGGAGGCGGCCCCCCGGTGGACGAGGAGCGTCGCGTCACCTCCGTCGTCGAGGATCATCGTGGGCCCGTCGTGACCGGGCCAGGTCAGCGCCTGCTCGGTGCACCACCAGTACTCCTCGAGGTTCTCGCCCTTCCAGGCGAAGACCGGGACGCCGCGGGGCTCGTCCACGGTGCCCGTCGGTCCGACGGCCACCGCGGCGGCCGCGTGGTCCTGGGTCGAGAAGATGTTGCAGCTGGCCCAACGGACGCCGGCGCCGAGGGCCACGAGGGTCTCGATGAGGACGGCCGTCTGGACGGTCATGTGGAGCGAGCCGGTGATGCGGGATCCGGCGAGCGGCCGCTGGCCGCTGAACTCGCGGCGCATGGCCATGAGCCCGGGCATCTCGTGCTCGGCCAGCTCGATCTCCCGGCGGCCGAACGCGGCCTGTCCGAGGTCGGCGACCTTGAAGGGAAGCTCACCGTGGGCGGTGGTCATCTGTTCTCCTTGGGGATCTGGTCGTCCGCCGCCGCATCCGACGGGACACGCGGTCACACCCGCTCGGCGTCCGACGCCAAGAGGATACGGCGTCGCCGCACCCATCCCTGACCTTTCTCCCGCCGCCGTGGCCGGCGGGAGGCCGCCCATAGGCTGGCCGGGTGGCGAAGCTCGAGGTCGTGGTGCTCGCCGATACCCACCTCCGGGACGGCGTCACGACGAGGCTCCCCGAGGTGGTCGTCACCGCCATGCAGGAGGCCGACCTGGTGCTCCACGCCGGCGACGTCGTCTCGGCGAGCGCCTGGGAGGAGCTCCGCCGGCTGGCCGAAGTCCGGGCGGTGCTCGGTAATAACGATCACGAGCTGGTGGGCCTCCTCCCCGAGACGCTCGTGCTGGACCTCGAAGGCGTGGAGGTGGCCATGGTGCACGACGCCGGCCCGATGCAGGGGCGAGAGGGCCGTCTCCAGCGACGCTTCCCCGCTGCCGAGGTGGTGATCTTCGGCCACAGCCATGTGCCGGTCGACCAGCGAGGACTCGACGGTCAGCTCCTCTTCAACCCGGGATCGCCCACCCAGCGCCGCACACACCCGCACCGAGCGATGGGCCGGCTGACGGTGGCCGACGGACGGGTCCTCTCCCACCGGATCGAGGCGGTCTGACCCCGACGGTCCCGGTCGAAGACCGCCGGGCCCGGGGCGGATCAGCTCGGGAAGCCGCCCTCGTCCCAGCCGGTGAAGGTCCCCGGCAGGAGGTCGGGGAAGAGGGCAGAGCAGGAGCCCTGTGGGCCCGCGCTCGCCAGGGTGCCGCCGTAGGAGATGCCCTGGGCGGTCGTCCAGTTCGCCGGCACCGCCGTGATGGTGGCCTCTTCGTTCTCCTCGAGGTCCCAGCACCGGCCGGTCTGGGACTCAGCGACGAGCAGGACCACCAGCTGGTCCGGGCTCATGATGACCTCGATCTGGTGGGCCGGGTTGGCCGATGTCACCGGGTTGACCGTGAAGTTCAACTCCGGCTCGTAGCGCTGCAGCTCGCTCACCTCGCTGGCCGCAGAGTGGAACTGACCGTCTGTCGCGAACAGGGACTTCAAGGTGACGGCGCTGTTGACGAGGTCGGACTGGGCCGCGCGATCCGCTGAGGCCCCAGGGCCAGTGGAGATGGCGTCCGACACGAGAGCGCCGAGCCCGATGGCGCTGACGAGCAGCAGCCCCACCAGGACCACCACGATGAAGGGGCTTGGCGCCCTCCTGGTGGTGTCACAGGGCTCTGCGGGCTGGACGGGCCCGAGGGGCCTCATCGGAGGCGAAGGAGTCAGCGCCTTGATCGCCCGGTGCGAGCTCATGCCGTAGCCCCAGATGGCGCCGACGGCGAGGACCATGGGAAGGGCCACCCAGATGGCCGCCGTCCACCCGGCGGGGGCGGGATACCCCGCTGGCCAGACGGTCGTCGTGGCGAAGAAGAACAGCAAGGCGAGCCACAGGGCGATCGGGACGAGGCTGGCGAGAGCGCACCACGGCACCGCCTGACGCCGGGAGGCCGAGAGACAACGGGCTTCGAGCACGCTCCGGCGACGGTTCGCCGCCCACCACATGTCCGGTACGGCCAACCCCGGGAGGAACAACTCGTCGTGGTGGAACGAAGAACTGGGCGTGAGGTACAGCCGCTGTTCGAGTTCCCAGATGCGGAGCTGGCGCTCGAACTCGGCCAGGTCAGCCCGGGCCTCGACCCACTCCAGCGTGGCCCTCCTCACGACCGCCTCACCTCCCCTCCGGGTCCGGGACCGGACCGGCGCCCGGCACTGCCCGAGACACCGAGGTCCGAACCGAGGGGCTGGTCGAGATTCGACCCGAGCCCCCCGTGCGAGTCACCAGTTCGCACCGGTGACGCCCTCGGTATCGGGGAAGCTCGACGACTCGAAGGACCAGCCCCCACCCTCTTCGCACAAGGCTACCCGGCTCCATCGGACGAGGTCTCGTCGACTCGTTCGCCAGGACCGCTCCATTCCAGGCCGGCCGCGGGGGTTCGGTCGGAGCGGGGCGATTTGCTCCCCCAGAAACGTGACCCCCCCCAGGGCGCGAGTCACGGCCCTGGAATCGCACCTTTGGCCCACGGCCGAGGACCGAACCCGCCCGGCGGCCGGGCTGACGACGGCGACGACGAACGATGCGGCGAGGTGTGCGCGGACCCCGGCCCTGTTCGAAGGCGCTGACCCGGATAGAGGCGCCTACACGTTGAAGCGGAACTCGACCACGTCACCGTCGCGCATGACGTAGTCCTTGCCCTCGATGCGGGCCTTGCCGGCAGCCCGGGCGGCCGGGAGGGACCCGGCCTCGAGCAGGTCGTCGTAGGTCACGATCTCGGCCTTGATGAACCCCCGCTGGAAGTCGGTGTGGATCACGCCGGCCGCTTCCGGCGCCGTGGCGCCCTGTCGGATGGTCCAGGCCCGGGCCTCCTTGGGCCCGGCGGTGAGGAACGTCTGGAGGCCGAGCAGGCGGAAGGACACGTCGACGAGCTGCTCGAGGCCCGACTGGCGCTGGCCGTAGCTGGCGAGGAGCTCGGCCGCCTCGTCGAGCGGGAGGGCGGCGAGCTCCGACTCCAGTTGTGCGCAGAGCACGACCGCCTCGGCCGGTCGGACGAGGTCGACGAGCTCGTGCCGGCGCTGCTCGTCGGCGACCTCGTCCTCGTCCACATTGATGGCGTAGACGAACGGTTTGGCCGTGAGCAGATGGAGGTCGGCGAGGAGGTCGGGGTCGAGCTCGCCGGCGAGCGCCGCCGCGGCGACGGTGCGGCCCTCGTCGAGCACCTGGCGGGTCGCTTGCACCGCGGCCAGCTTGGGCCGGGCCGAGGGCTGGCCCCTGGCCTCCTTCGTCAGGCGGGTGAGGGCCCGGTCGGTGGTCTCGAGGTCGGCGAGGACGAGCTCGGTCTCGACCGTGGCGATGTCGTCGGCGGGGGCGACGTCGCCGGCCACGTGGACGACGTCGGGGTCGTGGAACGCCCGTACCACCTCACAGATGGCGTCGGTCTCCCGGATCGCCGCCAGGAAGCGGTTGCCGAGCCCCTCCCCCTGGGAGGCCCCGCGGACGAGGCCGGCGATGTCGACGAAGGTGATCGTGGCCGGGACGATGCGCTCGCTGTCGTAGAGGGCCGCCAGCCGGGGGAGACGGGGGTCCGGGACGGCGACGACGCCCACGTTGGGCTCGATCGTGGCGAACGGGTAGTTGGCGGCCAGCACCTCGTTGCGGGTGAGAGCGTGGAAGAGCGTCGACTTGCCTACGTTGGGCAGCCCGACGATGCCGATGGACAGCGCCACGGGGAACGGCCGGGCTTAGAGCCGGGAGCCGAAGCCGCCGCGGAGCTGGGTGATCGTGAGCGGCTGGTTCCCCGCCGTCTCCAGCAGGTACTGCTGGGCATCCTCGAGGTGGTGGCGGGTGGCCTTCTCGGCCGCCTCGCCGTCGCCGGCGCGGATGGCGCTGGTGATGTTGGTGTGGGCGGCCACGACGAGCTCGCGCAGCTCGACGTCGGGATAGGCGCCGCGCCTGCTGCTGGCGTCGGCCCAGCGCGACTCGTAGTCGGACCACAGCGTCTCGAGCGTCCCGACGAGCTGGCGGAGGGTCTCGTTGCCACAGGACCGGGCGAGCTCGTCGTGGAACTCACGGGAGGCCCGGGTGAACTCGGGACCGTTGTCGAGGTGGGCCTTGGCCTCGTTCGTGAGGTCCTTCAGCCGCCCGGCGATCGTGCGCCGGGACGGATGCTGGGCGCACATGGTGGCGCAGGCCGGCTCGAGCAACCGGAGGGCAACGGCCAGGTCGGAGAGCACCACCTTCTCGGACTGGAGGACGAGGCCGAGCATGAAGGCCGCCGCCTGGGGGGTGGGTCGGTGCACGACCGAGCCACCGATGTTGCCCCTCCGCACCGAGATCAGTCCCTCGGTCTCGAGGATGCGCATGGCCTCCCGGAGGGACGGGAGGCTGACCCCGAACTCCTGGACGAGGTCCTCCTGGCGGGGGAGGAGGTCGCCGTCGGCCAACTCGCCGTCCACGATGCGCACCCGGAGCACGTCGGCGATGACCTCGGCCACTCTGGGCTGGCTGAGACGACGACGGGCGTTGGGCTGAGGCATGACTCCTCGACGCAGGCGGGAGTGGGCCGGGGCCGGGGACGGCACGCGGCATCGCTGGGTACTCGACAGATTACGTGGTGGCGCCGAAGCGGGTGGGATGACGTAACGGCCCGTGTGCTGGCCCGACGACCTCGGTGGCCCCCGCGCCGGGCGCCCCAGCGGGTTCCCCATCAATCCTTATATAGTTTTGGCCCAATGCGGGCCGGGGTGGCAGCCGTCCGCCCGGCCGGCGGGGGCCACCCGGGGCGGGCGGCCCCTGGACAGGAGCGGCATGGACTTCGAACTCGGACCTGAGGCCGACTCGCTCCGGCAGCGCCTGCGGACGCTGATGGAGGAGCATCTCCCCAAGGACTTCATGGGCGGGTTCACCGACGACCCGGAGGACCTCGAGGCCACCCGTCGGTTCTGCCGGCTGCTGGCCGAGGAGGGTCTCTTGACCATGGCCTGGCCGACCGAATTCGGCGGAGCGGGGGCGTCGGTCTGGGAGCAGACCGTCGTCCGCGAGGAGATGTGGGCCAACCACGAGCCCCGCGGACCCCAGTACATGTCGCTCAACTGGATCGGCCCGGCCATCATGCGCTTCGGCACGCCCGAGCAGCAGCGCTTCCACCTGCCCAAGATGGCGGCCGGCGAGGTGCTGTGGTGCCAGGGCTTCAGCGAGCCCGACGCCGGCTCGGACCTCGCCTCCCTGCGCACGGCGGCCCGGTCGGACGGCGCGGGTGGCTGGCGGGTCGACGGCCAGAAGATCTGGACGTCGTACGCCCAGGTCGCCGACTTCTGCATCCTCGCGGCGAGGACCGGCACCCAGGAGTCGCGCCACAAGGGCGTCTCGCTCTTCCTCGTGCCGATGGACCGTCCGGGTATCGAGGTGCGGCCGATCGAGAGCGTCCTCGGCCCCTACCACCTGAACGAGGTGTTCTTCGACGACGTGGCGGTGCACGCCGACGAGATCCTCGGCACCGAGAACGACGGTTGGCGGGTCATCCGGGAGGCCCTCGCCTTCGAACGCATCGGCATCGCCCGCTACGCCCGGGCCGACCGGCTCCTCGAGCTCGTCCGCCGGGAGCTCGGCGGCATCTCGGGGCTCCCGACCGGCCTTCGGGCCCGCTACGCCCGGGCGCTCGTCCACACCCGGGTGGCCCGGCTCATGGCCTACGAGGTGATCGGGGCCCAGGCGGAGGGGACGGTCGACGACGCCAGTGCGGCGGCGGCCCGCATCGCCACCGTGCTCGGTGACCAGGAGGTGGCCGAGGTGCTCCTCGAGGCGATCGGTCCGGGGTTCTTCGCCTCGGACCCGAAGGGTGTCACCCACCTCTTCGCTGCGGTCGAGGACTACTGGCGCTATTCGCGCTCGGCCACCGTGGCCGCCGGCTCGGTCGACATCCAGCGGGGCCTCGTGGCCCGGGCCACCCTGCAGAGGTCGGCGTGAACCAGGCGATGCCCGAGGGCGCCCTCGAGTTCGCGGCCTCCGCCCGCCGGGCCATCGTGGACGCCGGCGGTTTCGAGCTGGCCCGGCGGGCGGAGGCCGACCCGGACATCCGCACGAGCACCGTGGCCCCGCTGCTGGCCCAGCTCGGGGTGGACGAGCTCGAGCTGGCGGCCGACGAGGAGTCGGCGTTCGCCGGCGTCGAGCTGTGCCGGCTGGTCGGGGCGTTCTCCCTGCCGTACCCGGTCGAGGCGGTGCTCGGCTGCCCGCGCGGCGATGCGGACTTCGCCGCGCTCATCGACGGACAGTGTCCGTGGATCGAGCATGCCGACCTCCCCGGCCGCTGGATGGCCATCGACACCGAGGGCACCTCCTACGACGTCACCCTCCGCTCGGTGCGGCGCAACCAGGCGCTCGTGCCGTTCGCCCGCCCCGTCCAGCTGGGTGAGCCGGGCCCGCGGCGCTCCCCGGTCGAGCGGGCGCTCCTCTTGAACCTGGCTTCGGCTCGTATCCTCGGCGCGGTCGAGACGGCACACGGCCTCACGGTGGACCACGTGCAGAGCCGAGAGCAGTTCGGCAAGCCCCTGGCCGCCCTCCAGGCCGTGCAGTTCCACGTGGCCGACTCCGAGGTCGCCGTTCGGGGCCTGCGGCGGCTCCTCCTCTTCACCGTGTCGCGCTGGCTGACCCGGCCCGACGCCGCCTGGGTCGACGCCCTCGCCCTCCGCACCTTCGCCCAGGAGACCGGGCGGAGCGTCATCGCCACGTGTGAGCTCCTGCACGGGGCCACCGGCTTCTGTGACGAGCACGACCTCACGGTCATCACCCGCAACGTCCAGGGCCCGATGCGGCTGCCGACGGACCTCGAGCGCACGACGGACCAGCTCGCCGCGGCCGTCGACGCGCCGGGCCTGGAGGGGCTGTTCACGTCCCGGCCGGTCGCCGCCGAGGCGGCTGGCGACGGTGCGACGGGTGGCCGACGGGTCGAGGCCGCCGAGCGCACCATGGTCACCGGCCCCGCCCGCTGACCGCCCCGCCCCGCCCCAGTTTCCGCCGGACCCCGCCGGCCACGAGTCAAGGAGGAGCCGATGACCGACCGCCGCCCGGTGATCGCCGGGATCGGCACGAGCCAGCTGCCGAAGGCCCCCGACCTCGACTCGGTCGGCCACCACATACTGGCGGCCCGTCGGGCGCTCGCCGACGCCGGCCTCACGCTGGCCGACGTCGACGGCTACTGCTGCGCCGGCGGCAGCCGGTCGGAGGCCGAGCCCGACGACATGGAGGTCATGGTCGAGTACCTCGGCCTGTCGCCCTCGTACACCGACGGAACGATGACCGGGGGGTCGAGCTTCGAGATCCTCGTGGAGCACGCCGCGGCGGCCCTGCAGACCGGCCTCTGCGAGACGGTCCTCATCACCTACGGCTCGGACCTCCTCTCCCGGGTCGGGCGCAAACTCGGCACCGGCGGTCACTTCCGGCCCGAGGCCCGGATCGTCGGGCCCCCGCAGTACGAGGTCCCCTACGGCGGCATCATCGTGGCGGCCTACGCCCTCGCCGCCCAGCGGCACATGTACGAGTACGGCACCACCTCCGAGCAGCTGGCGGCGATCGCCGTGGCCGCCCGGGCCAACGCGGCGACCAACCCCGAAGCGATGTACCGCGACCCGATCACGGTCGAGGACGTCTTGAACTCGCGGCTCATCGCCGATCCGCTGCACAAGCTGGACTCGTGCGTCATCTCCGACGGGGGCGGGGCGGTCGTCCTCACGACGGCCGAGCGGGCCCGCGACCTCCCACAGGTGCCGGCCACGATCCTGGCCACCGGCTCGGCCGAGACCCACTGGAACATCTCCCAGATGCGGGACTACACGACGACGGCCGCCGCGCAGGTCGGCGACCTCGTCTTCTCCCGGGCCGACGTGAGCCGTGACGACGTCGACGTGCTGTGCACCTACGACAGCTTCACCATCACCGTGCTCCTCGCGCTCGAGGACCTCGGCTTCTGCAAGAAGGGCGAGGGCGGCCCCTTCGTAGCCGACGGCAACATCGCCCTCGGCGGCTCGCTCCCGGTCAACACCGACGGCGGTGGCCTGAGCGCCCTCCACCCCGGCATGCGGGGCATGTTCCTCCTGATCGAGTCGGTCAAGCAGCTGCGGGGCCAGGCCATCAACCAGGTCCCCGACTGCGACGTGGCGTTGGCCTGTGGCTTCGGTGGTTGGCTGTCCTGCGTGGGCGGGGTGCTGCTCGGGAGGGGGCTGTGATGGAGATCGTCGCCGACTGGACCGACCCCCGCTTCGCCGGCCGGCCGCGGCCGGGTCCCGACCTCCTCTCGGCCGAATTCTACGCGGCGGCCGACCGCGGGGAGCTGCGCTACCAGGAGTGTCCCGACTGCGGGCACCGGCAGTTCTACCCCCGCCTCATCTGCACCGGCTGCGGGGGCGAACCGGCGTGGGCCGTCGCCTCCGGCCGGGGCACGGTGCACACGTTCACCGTCGTCCGCCAGAACCTGAGCCCCCCGTTCGTCGACCTTCTCCCCTACGTGCTCGCCATCGTCGAGCTCGAGGAGGGGCCGCGGATGATGGGCAACGTCACCGACTGCGACCCGGCGGACGTCCACATCGGCCTCCCAGTCGAGGCCTACGGCGTGCGGGTGGAGGACGGGCTGGCCCTCCCGTTCTGGCGGCCGGCCGGGTGAGCGGCTGTTGCGCCGGCCGGGTGGCCGTCGTCACCGGCGCGGCCCGCGGCATCGGCCTCGGCCACGCCAAGGAGCTGGCCCGCCAGGGGGCCAAGGTGGTGGTGAACGACCTCGGTGTCGAGGTGGACGGCTCGGGACGGGACAGCCAGGCGGCCGAGGCGGCGGTGGCCGAGATCGTGGCCGCCGGCGGGGAGGCCGTGGCCGACGGTAACGACGTCGCCGACTTCGACGGGGCGAGACGCCTCGTCGAGCGGGCCGTCGAGGCGTTCGGACGGCTCGACGTCGTGGTGAACAACGCCGGGGTGCTCCGTGACCGGGTCCTCGTCAACATGACCGCTGAGGACTGGGACACCGTGCTCCGGGTCCACCTCCGCTCGACGTTCGCGGTGACCCACTGGGCGGCGAGGCACTGGCGGGAGCAGTCGAAGGCCGGTGAGCCCGTCGACGCCCGGGTGATCAACACGTCGTCGGGCGCCGGTCTCTACGGCAACGCCGGACAGGCCAACTACTCGGCGGCCAAGGCCGGCATCGTCGGCTTCACCGTCACCGCGGCGATGGAGCTGGCCCGTTACGGGGTGACAGTGAACGCGGTCGCCCCCGGCGGGCGCACGAGGATGACCGAGCACGTCTTCGCCGACGTCATGGGCACCGAGGAACAGGCGTTCGACGCCTTCGACCCGGCCAACGTGGCCCCCGTGGTGGCCTGGCTGGCCTCGTCCGCCTCGGCCGGCGTCACCGGGCGGGTGATCGAGGCCTGGGGCGGCCGGGTGGCCGTCGTCGAGGGCTTTCGACCGGGCGAGGTGGTGGAGATCGACCGCCGTTGGGAGCCCGAGGAGGTGGGGCCGGTCATCCTGGACCTCCTGGCCAAGCAGGCCCAGCCGTCGTCCATGCTGTCGGGGGAGTGACCGCGCCGAGCGAGGTCGACGGCACCACCGCGGACCTCGGAGACTTCGTGGACCGGGCCCGGACCTGGCTCGAGGCCAACGCCCCGGCCAAGGGCGCTCCCGGCGACTTCACGACGGGGAGGGACGCGGCGTTCGTCGAGGGCTGCCGCCGCTGGCAGCGGCGGCTCTTCGAGGCCGGGTGGGCGGGCATCGGCTGGCCCACCGAGTTCGGGGGCCGCGGCGAGAGCGCGCTCTTCGACCTCGCCTTCAAGCGCCTGCAGGGCCGGTTCGGCGTCTCCAGCGCGGCCTTCGACGTCGGCATCGGCATGGTGGGGCCGACGATCATGGTGCACGGCACGCCGGAGCAGCGGCGGCGCCACCTCCCGCCGCTCCTCCGGGGCGAGCACGTCTGGTGCCAGATGTTCAGCGAGCCCGGGGCGGGCTCGGACCTGGCCGGCCTCTCGACCGCGGCGCGCCGGGAGGACGGTCGCTGGGTGGTCCATGGCCAGAAGGTCTGGACCTCCTACGCCCGCTTCGCCGACTTCGCCATCCTCCTCGCCCGTTCGGACCCCGACGCCCCGAAGCACCGGGGCATCACCTGCTTCCTGCTCGACATGTCGAGCCCGGGCATCGAGATCCGACCGATCCGCCAGATGAACGGGGCGGCGGAGTTCAACCAGGTGTTCCTCTCCGAGGTGCCGGTGCCCGACGACGCGGTCCTCGGGGAGGTGCACGGCGGATGGACGGTGGCCAACACCATGCTCGGGAGCGAGCGGGGCCTCGCGGGGGAGGAGTGGCCCGGCGTGGACGACCTCCGTCGGGTGGCCGAGGCGCGGGGCCTGACCCTCGACCCGCTCGTACGGCAGCGCATCGCCGAGGTGTTCGTGCGCCAGGAGATCCTCCACTACCTCGACCTGCGCATCCAAGAGCACCTCGCCCGGGGCGAGCCGCTCGGGGCCCTCGCTTCGATCGTGAACCTCTTTTTCGCCGACCACCTCCGCCGCTCGGGTGACGCGGCGGCGGCGCTCCTCGGGCCCGAGGTCCTCGTGGCCGAATCGCAGACGGGCCTGGCCGGGCGGTGGCAGTTCCATCTCGTGACCGCGCCGAGCGTGCGCATCGCCAGCGGCACCGACGAGATCCAGCGCAATATTCTCGGCGAGCGGGTCCTCGGGCTCCCGAGGGAGCCCCGGCCGCCGTCGTGACCACCGTCCGCGGCCAGGTGGCCGTCGTCACAGGGGGAGCGAGCGGCATCGGCCGGGCGCTGGCCGAGGCGTTGGCCGCCGAGGACTGTGCCGTGGTGCTGGCCGACGTGGAACGCCCCGCCCTCGAGGCGACGGCCGGCGAACTCGCCGCCGCCGGTGCCCGGGTGCTCGCCGTCCCCTGCGACGTGGCCCGCCTCGAGGACGTCGAGGCGCTCGCCGAGGTGACCCGGGAGCGTTTCTCCGAACCTGGGCTCGTGTTCCTGAACGCCGGGGTCTCCCCCTCGGGCGCCCTCCTCGAGACCTCCGCGCGGACGTGGCGCTGGCTGCTCGGCGTGAACGTGCTCGGCGTGGTGCACGGGCTCTCGGCCTTCGGCCCGGGCCTCGTGGCCCGGGGGGAGGGGCACGTCGTCGTCACGAGCTCGGCCACCGGCCTCGTCCCGACACCCGGACTCGGGGCCTACAGCGTGACCAAGCACGCCCTCGTGGCGCTGGCCGAGGTGCTGCGGGAGGAGCTCACCGGCACCGGCGTCGGGGTGAGCGTCGTCTGCCCCGGCACCGTGCGGACCAAGGTCTACGAGAGCGAGCGCAACCGGCCGGCCGACCTCGCCGGCCCGTCGCATCCCGACGCGGAGCTCCTCGTCCGCTACCGGGAGGCGGTCGAGGCGGCCGCGCTCGAGCCGGCTGACCTGGCGGCGACGGTCCTCGAGGCGGTGCGCGACGACCGGTTCTTCGTCCTCCCGACCGACGACGTGCGCGAGCTCGCGGCCGGGCGGCGCCGAAGCGCTCCTCGCGCAATTCGAAGACCCGGGGCCGGCCCCGGGGCGGTGAATCAGTCCAGGACCGAGGGGTCCCGGGCCACCTCGGCCCGGCACATGGCGGGGAAGAGGCCGACGAAGTTGCGGGTGTTGAAGAACCCGCCGTAGGCCGCGGCGGCGTCGGCGTTCATCGGCTTGCCGCCGCCGACCGCCCGCAGGTGCCAGGCCTGGCGGCACCGCCACTCGAACGCCGCGGCCCGCAGGTAGGCCTGCTCGATGTCGTTGCCGACGATCACCACGCCGTGGTTGGCTAGGAGGGCGATGTTGGCCTCGCCGATGGCCGCCACGGCCGCCTTGGCGTTGGCCTCGTCGTCGACCGCCCCCCAGTACTCGTCGTAGATGGCCACGTCGCCGTGGTACATGGCCCCGGTCTGGTCGTAGATCTCCGGGGCCTCGCCGATGTCGGCCCAGATCGTCCCCCATCGCGTGTGGTTGTGGAGGGCCACGGTGAGCTCGGGGCGGGCCCGGTGGAGCTCGACGTGGAGGGTGATGGCCGGGGTGATCGTCCACTTGCCCTCGAGCTCGTTGCCGTCGTCGTCCATGCGCATCACGTCGCTGGCCTTGAGCTCCCCCCAGGTCAGGCCGAAGGGGTTGACGAGGAACGTCCCGTCGGGCTGCTTGTAGGTGATGTGGCCGGCCAGGTGGTCGTTGTGCCCCTCCTGCCAGAGCACCCGGGCGAGGAGCGCGAGCTCCTGGTGCGGCGTCAGGTCGAGCGCGGGGGCGATGGGCTTGGTCACCACCATCGGCTTCATCTGCGTCGGCTGGCCGGTGCGGATCTCGGTGTCGGTCATCGCGTGTCCCTTCGAGCGGGAGCGTCCTCACCCCTCGACGACGGGAGGCGGGAGCTCACACCTGTGTCGGCCCGTACCCGGCGCGTCGGCGCGCGCCCGGTGTCACAGGCTGCCACACCCTTGACGCGCGCGAGCCCGTGACCTAGGTTCAACTATGTCATCTTTTAGAGAATGACGCAACGACGAGCCCGGCGCGCCACCGAGCGGGTCGGGGCGCGGCGGGGCGACGGAGACAGAGACGCCGCGACGGCACCCGCGTGGTCCCATTCGGGCAACGGTCCGACCGGCGAGAGGGGAGGCCGCGTGGCCGTTCGACCGGTAGAGACGATGCCCCTGCGGTTCCCCAACCTCGACGTGTCGCCCGAGCAGGAGCTCGCGCTCCTGGCCCGCATGCTCTTCAACGAGGGCTACGACGACCACCTGAGCGGGCACATCACCTCCAAGCAGCCCGACGGCACGTTCCTCGTGAACCCGTGGGGGCTGACCTGGGACGAGATCTGCGCGAGCGACGTGGCCCGCATGGACCGCGACGGGAACCAAGTCGGCGGTCGCTGGCTGATCACCCCGGCCATCACCCTCCACGTCGTGCTCCACCAGCACCGCCACGACGCCGGCGTCGTCGTGCACAACCACCCGCGGTGGGGAACGATCTTCGCCGACGCCCAGCGCGTGCCGCCCATCTACGACCAGACGGGGGCCATGTACTCGGGCGAGATCGCCGTCTACGACGAGTACGACGGGCCGGTCAACGAGGTCAGCAACGCCACGGGGGCCGTACTCGGCATCGGGTCGGCCGACGCCGCCCTCCTCGCCAACCACGGCGTGCTCGTGATCGGCAAGGACGTCCGGGAGGCCTACATCCGCTCGATGGTCCTCGAGTGGCGCTGCCGCCAGGCCTGGCACGTCGAGGCCCTCGGCGGGGGCGTGCCCATGCGTGACGAGGCGGCCACGGCCTTCGGGGCCCTCGTCGACTCCGTGGAGGACGCCTTCGACGGCTTCTTCGAGGCCATGGCCCGCCGGGTCATCCGCAACGACCCGGGCGTGCTGGACTAGGTCGACCGGCCGGGCGCGGCGTCGGGCCGAGGACCCAGGGAAGAGGACGGACAGGAGAAAGAGATGGCCATCACCGAAGAGACCGAGAGCAAGGTCACCCAGATCGTCGTCAAGCCGTTCACCAAGCCGATCGCCCCGGCGCTCCCCGACCTCACACCGCAGCAGGAGGTAGCCCTGCTCGCCCGGATCCTGTACCAGGAGGGCTACAACGACCACCTGGCCGGGCACATCACCTACAAGCAGCCCGACGGCACCTTCCTCGTGAACCCCCTCGGCCTCACCTGGGGGGAGGTCAAGGCCGGCGACATCATGCGGATGGACGCCGACGGCAACGAGCTCGAGGGCAAGTGGACGATCACGCCGGCCATCCAGCTCCACGTGCAGCTCCACAAGGCCCGGGAGGACGTGGGCGTGGCCCTCCACAACCACGCCCGCTGGAGCACGATCTGGGCCGACGTGGGCCGGCCGCCCGAGATCTACGACCAGACGGCGGCCATGTACGACGGCGAGGTCGCTGTCTACGACCAGTACTGGGGGGCGGTCGACGACGAGGCCAACGCCAAGGCGGCGGTGGCGGCCATCGGCTCGGCCAACATCGCCCTCCTCGCCAACCACGGCGTGGTCGTCATCGGTCGGGACATCGAGCAGGCCTACCTCCGGGCCATGGTCTTCGAGTGGCGCTGCCGCCAGGCCTGGCACGTCGAGGCCATCGGCGGGGGCAAGCCCGTGCGGCCCGAGGTCGTGGCCTCGCTCGGCGGGTACTTCAACGACCACAACTTCCCGGGCCTGTTCGACGCCATGAGCCGCATGGCGCTGGCCACCGCGCCCGAGATCCTCGACTGAGCGACCCGCCGGGCAGGCCCAGCAGGCACGCAGCAGAGGGAGAGGAAGCGGTCACATGACGAGCAACGGAGCGCCCTGCCTCATCTCGGTCGACGACCACGTCATCGAACCACCGGGCCTGTGGGTGGACCGGGTGGCTCGCGCCGACCGTGAGCGGGTGCCCCACGTCATCGAGGAGGACGGGGCGTCCATCTGGGTCTACGAGGACGTGCGCATCCCGATCCCCGGCCTCTTCGTCCAGGCCGGCCGGCCCGAGGCCGACATCAAGCCCGAGCTCATGTCCTACGAGCGGATGCGGCCCGCCTACTACGACCCGAAGGAGCGGGCGAAGGACATGGACGAGGACGGGGTCATCGCCTCCTTGTGCTTCCCGACGATCCCGCGGTACTGCGGCCAGACCTTCCTCGAGGCGGCCGACCGGGAGATGGCCCTCACCTGTGTGCGGGCCTACAACGACTGGATGATCGAGGACTGGGCCGGCGGGGCCCCGGGGCGCTTCATCCCGCTCGTCATCTTCCCGCTCTGGGACGCCCAACTGGCGGCCGAGGAGGTGCGGCGCTGCGCCGCCGCCGGGGCCAAGGCCGTCTCGTTCTCGGAGAACCCGGCCAAGCTGGGCCTGCCCTCGCTCCACGACAAGGACCGCTACTGGGACCCGTTCCTCGCCGCGGTGAACGAGACGGGGCTCCCGCTCTGCATCCACTTCGGCTCCTCGTCGATGGTGCCCAACACGTCCGACGACGCCCCGGTGTACGTCTCGGCGCTGCTCTCGCCGCTCAACCTGGCCTATGCCACGGCCGACTGGTTGTTCTCCGGCCTGCTGGCCCGGTTCCCCAACCTGAAGATCTGCCTGTCCGAGGGTGGGATCGGCTGGATCCCCTACATCTTGGAGCGGGCCGACTTCATCATCGACCACATGCCGTGGGCCCGGAAGTACGACGCCTACGACTACGAGCAGCGCGAGCACGAGAACCTCGGCCCCGAGCTCCCGCCGAGGGAGCTCTTCAAGCGGCACATCTTCGGCTGCTTCATCGACGACCGCTTCGGCCTGCGGAACCTCGACGTCATGGGGGCCGACAACGTGATGATCGAGACCGACTACCCCCACGGCGACGGGACCTACCCCGAGTCCGTGGCCAACGCCGAGCGCCTCTTGAAGGAGTTCGACGACGAGACGCGCTACAAGATCATGCAGGGCAACGCCCGGCGGGTCTTCAACCTGACGGAGGTCCCCTGATGAGCACGACCGAACGGCTCGCTCCGACGAGCAAGCTCTCGCTCTCGCTCCCCACCCAGATCGCCCTCCTCTGCCGGATGCTCTACCGGGAGGGCTACGACGACCACATCATGGGCCACATCTCCTACGGCCTGGAGGACGGCAGCTTCCTCTGCACGCCGTGGGGCTTCACCTGGGACGAGATGCTCCCCTCCCACATCCTGCACGTGACGGCGGACGGCGAGGTGCTCGAGGGTGACGAGGAGGTGCCGACGGCGCTCCCGCTCCACGTCGAGCTCCACCGGGCCCGGGCCGACGCCCGGGTCATCATCCACAACCACCCCACCTACGGGACGCTGTGGGCCGATCGGCGCCTAGCGCCGCAGATCTACGACCAGACGAGCGCGCTCTTCTCGGGCGAGGTCGTCGTCTACGACGAGTACCCGGGGTCGGCCAGCGAGACGTCGTCCGCCCAGCGCATCGTCCAAGCGGTGGGCGACGCCGACGTGGCGTTGCTCGCCAACCACGGCGTGCTCGTCATCGCCCACGACTGCGAGCAGGCCTACCTGCGGGCCATGGTGCTCGAGTGGCGCTGCCGCCAGGCCTGGCACCTCGGCTCGACCGGGGTGGCCATGGACCCGGTCCAGGCCAAGTCCATCGGCGACATCTTGGAGGAGCGGAACTTCCCGGGCCTCTTCGACGCCATGGTGCGCCGGGAGCTGCGGGCCGACCCCAGCTTCAGCGTCGCGTGAGCGCCCTCTACGTCTACGAGGACCACGCGGTCATCGGGCGCCGGCTGCCCGAGTTCGAGGAGGCCTACCGGGAGCGCTGGCTGCCCGCGCTCAGCGCCTCGGGCGCCGGCAAGCTCGTCTACTACTTCGACCGCCTGCTCGGTGAGGCCCACCACGTGGTCACGATCTCGGCCGTGGCCGACGGGGCCTCCTTCGAGGCCTTCACCGCCGAGACGCAGTCCGGCAAGCTGAACGAGGTGGCCGAGGAGCTCACCCTCCTGCGTTACTCGGTGAGCGGCAAGCTGCTCTCGCCGGTGCCCTGGAGCCCGGCCGTGGACCTGGCCGAGGTGCCGGCGGGCGCGGGCGCGGGCGAGGTCTCGGTGTTCCTGGAGAACATCGCCTGGCCCGACCGCCCGATCAACGACTTCATCGACAACCTCGGGGCCTCCTACGAGAAGCTCTGGAGCAACCCCTCGGGCGCTCCGCCCCCGGTCCAGCTCGTCGGGGCGTTCCGCACGGCGACACCCGGCTCGCGGCCCCAGATGACGGTGCTCCAGCGGCTGGCCGACCCGATCGGCTTCCTCGGCAACATCGTGGTCAAGCTGCCGCCCGACCACCCGATCGAGCAGGCCAAGGCGGCGGGGCTGCAGAACCGCGACCGGTTCTGGTCCAACCTCTTGATGACGAGCACGTGGTCGCCGTGCCGGTAGCCAAGGTCATGGTCCAGGTCGGGGCGGACCGGGTCAGGGAGAAGGTGCCCTCCGTCGAGGTGGTCGAGGTCCCGATGGGCGGGGAGGTGCCCGAGGACGCCGCCGCCCCCGTCCTCTTCGGCATCCCGCTCTGGAGCCCGACGATCGAAGAGCTCCTCTCGCGCGGTGTGACCTGGTTCCACCTCGCCGGCACGGGCGTCGACCAGCTACCGAAGGAGGCCTACCAAGGGCGCGTGGTCACGTGCGCCCGCGGGGCGGCGGCCATCCCGATCGCCGAGTTCTGCCTGGCCGCCATGCTCGCCGCGGTGAAGCAGATGCCCGAGGTCTGGCTGGACGGCCCCGCCGAGCAGCACGGCATGGCGGCCCTCGGCGAGCTGCGCGGCCAGACGCTCGGCCTCGTCGGGCTCGGCGGCATCGGCCTCGAGCTCGTGAGCCGGGCCAAGGCCATGGGCATGGAGGTCGTGGCGCTGCGCCGCACCGAGCGCCCCGGGCCCGACGGGGTCGAGGTCGTCCCGACGCTCGAGGCCATGTTGCCGCGGGCCGACCACATCGTCCTCGCCGCGCCCGGCACCGAACGCACCTACCACATGCTCGACGCCAAGGCCTTCGCGCAGTGCAAGCCCGGGGTGCACGTGGTGAACATCGCCCGGGGCTCCCTGATCGATCACGACGCCCTTGCCGAGGCCCTGTCCTCGGGCGTGGTGTCCCGGGCCACGCTCGACGTCACCGAGCCCGAGCCGCTGCCGGCCGGCCACCCCCTCTTCGCGCAGCCGGGCGCCAAGATCAGCGCGCACATCTCGTGGAGCTCACCGTATGCGGTGGACCGGATGGTCGACCTCTTCATCGACAACCTCGAGCGTCACCTGCGCGGTGAGGAGCTCGAGGGGATCGTCGACCCGGAGGAGGGCTACTAGACAACCGGCGGTGACGAGGCCGGCCGAGGGCACACGGGAGCAGACATGGTGGAGTTGGTGCTGCGGGGCGGCACGGTGGTGGACGGCACGGGTGCGCCTCGTCGACGCGCCGACGTGGCCGTCGACGGCGGCCGGGTGGTGGCGATCGGCACGGTCGACGACGAGGCGGCCACGACCGTCGACGTCGACGGCCTCGTCGTGGCGCCCGGGTTCATCGACCTCCACACGCACTACGACGCCCAGCTGTTCTGGGACCCCTACCTCTCGCCGTCGCCGCTCCACGGGGTGACGACCGTGGTCGCCGGCAACTGCGGGCTGACCCTCGCCCCCGCCGCCCCCGCCGACCGAGAATTCCTCTGTCGGCTGCTCGCCCGGGTCGAGTCCATCCCGACCGAGGCCCTCCTCGCCGGCGTCGACTACCGCTGGCGCTCCTACCCCGAGTTCCTCTCGGCGGTGGAGGACCTGGCGCCGGCGGTCAACGTCGGGTTCATGGTGGGCCACTGCGCGCTCCGCCGGGCGGCCATGGGCGAGGCGGCCTCCGAGCGAGCGGCCACCGCCGACGAGGTGGCGGCCATGGTGGCGCTCCTCCACGAGGGGCTCGGGGCCGGAGGCCTCGGGCTCTCCACGTCGAGTGCCGCGGCCCAGGTGGACGGCGAAGGACGGCCCACCCCGCCGAGCTTCGCCAGCCGGGAGGAGCTCCTCTCCCTCGCCGGCGCCTGCCGGGACCACGCCGGCACCAGCCTCGAGTTCATACCCGACTCCTTCGCCCGGGGCTTCACCCCCGACGACGTCGCCCTGCTCGCCGACATGTCGGCGGCCGCCGACCGCCACCTCAACTGGAACACGCCCCTCATCAACCGGGACGACCCCGACCTGCACTGGCGCCAGCTGGCGGCCACCGACCAGGCGGCGGCCCGGGGCGGCCGGGTGGTGGCCCTCTTCATGCCCCAGAACGGCCCCCTCCAGCACGACTTCCTGCGGGCCTACGTCTTCCGGGGCCTCCCCGGGTGGGGCGAGGTGCTCGACCAGGAGCCGGCGGCCCGCCTGGCCGCCCTGGCCGACCCCGACGTCCGGCGCCACCTCTACGAGTCGGCCGAGGCCGCGACGTCGGGACTCACGCTGCTCGTCCGCAACTGGGGCGCCTACGAGGTGAACGAGGTGGGCGGCACCCGTGACCCGGCCCTCTCGGGGCGCAAGGTGAGCGAGATCGCCGCCGAGCGGGGGGTGAGCGACTTCGACGCCATGCTCGACATCGTCGTGGACGCCAAGCTCGACGTCGGGTTCGTCCGGTACCAGTACCCGTCGGACGAGTGGACCCAGGCCGCCCGCCGCGACGTGCTCCACGACCCCCGCGTCGTGCTCGGGGCCTCCGACGGCGGGGCCCACCTCGACATGATGGTGGGCGCAGACTTCCCGACCCGCTCGTTGGCCCAGCTCGTCCGGGACGAGGGCGTCTTCAGCACCGAGGAGCTGGTCCACCACTTCACCGAGGTGCCGGCCCGCCTCTACGGTCTGACCGGCCGGGGCCGACTCGAGCCGGGTGCGGTGGCCGACGTCGTCGTCTTCGACGAGGCGCTGGTCGGGGCGGGGCCCCTCGAGACCCGCCACGACCTGCCGACCGGGGCCTCCCGGCTGACCACCACCTCGCTCGGCGTGGCCCACGTGCTCGTGGGCGGCCGGCGGGTCGTGGCCGACGGCGCGCTCACGGGGGAGCGGCCGGGCCGGGTCCTCTGCTCGGGCCGGGACACCGAGACCGTGGCGGTGGCGTGAAGCCGCCGACCGCCGTTCGCCGCGAGGAACGCACGCGCTCCCGGGTGGGGAGCATGAGAGAGGAGGCCCCATGAGCGAGCTCGTCATCGACGCCGACGGCCACGTGGTCGAGGACCTGCCGTGGATCGTCGAGCGGGTGCCCGAGGCCCTGCGGGAGTTCGCGCCCAAGCTTCTGGGTGAGAACGACGGTCACGTCTCGTACAAGATCGAGGGTCGCATCTGGCGCTCGAAGTGGCGCTTCCCCGGGGGCCTGCGCAACCACAACTCGGCCGGCGGCAAGGACCACAACGCCGGGACCGACCCGGTCGAGCGGCTGGCCGTGCTCGACAGCGAGGGGATCGACGCGGCGGTCCTCTTCCCGAGCAGCGGCCTCCTCTTCCACCTCTACGAGACGGCCGACGTCGTGGACCACCTGTGCCGGGCCTACAACGACTGGCTGGCCAAGTACTGCAGCGCCGACCCGACCCGTCTCGCCGGGGTGGCCCTCCTCCCACAGCAGAGCCCGACCCTCGCCGCCCGCGAGCTCGAGCGGGCCGTGACCGAGCACAAGTTCGTGGGCGGGATGCTGCGACCCAACCGCATCGCCGGCCGGACGGTCGACCACCCCGACTTCGACGTGGTGTGGGCGACGGCGGCCCGCCTCGACGTGCCCATCGGTTTCCACGAGTCGACGCTCTCGGGGCTCGACACGATCGGCAGCGAGCGGCTCAACGCCTACGCCGGCAGCCACGTCTCGAGCCACCTCTTCGAGAACATGATGGCCATGCTGGTGACGACGCTCGCCGGCCTGACCGAGCGCTTCCCGGGCCTGCGCCTCGGCTTCCTCGAGTGCAACTGCGGGTGGGCGCCCACCTGGGTCGACCGCATCGAGGAGCACTACCACTTCGCCCCCGACGACTTCCTCGGCGGTGACCCGAAGGGCAAGATCGACACCCGGAGCTGGCTCACGTTCGAGCTCGAGGAGCCCGGCCTCCTCAGCACGCTCCAGCAGGGCTTCGAGGACAACCTCATGTTCGCCTCGGACTACCCGCACTTCGACGCCTACTACCCCGGGGCGGTGAAGTACGTGCGCGACCGTCTGCAGGACGCCACCCTCGAGGACAAGGTGCTCGGCCAGAACGCCCTCGCCTTCTACGGGCCGCGGCTCGAGGCCCTCGTGGCCCCGCTCCGCTCCCGCTGAGGCAAGGGACCGCGTGGTGGGGCGGGAAGGCGAGGTCGCCACGGCCCGGGGGTGGTTGCCGGTCGGCGAGCTCGGCCGCACCCTCATGCACGAGCACGTGTTCATCGTCGACACCGAGGTGGCCCGGAACTACCCCGAGACCTGGGGCCACGACGAGGCCCGGGTGGCCGCGGCGGCGGACAAGCTCAACCAGCTGCAGACGCTCGGCATCGACAGCGTCGTCGACCTCACCGTGCTCGGCCTCGGCCGGGACATCCCGCGCCTCGCCGAGGTGGCGGCCCGTACGGACATGCACATCGTGGTGGCCACCGGCATGTGGACCTTCGAGGCCCTCCCGCCCTACTTCCACCACCGCACGGCGGCCTGGGCCGGCGGCGAGGACCCGATGGTCGAGCTGTTCTCCCGGGACATCGAAGAGGGGATCGCCGGCACCGGGGTGCGGGCCGGCATCCTCAAGTGCGCCGTCGACCAGCAGGGACTGAACGAGGGCACCGAACGTGTGCTCCGGGCGGTGGCCCGGACCCACCGGACGACCGGGGTACCGATCTCGACCCACACGCACGCGCCGACCCGTCGGGGCCTCGAGCAGCAGCGGATCTTCGCCGAGGAGGGGGTCGACCTCTCCCGGGTGGTGATCGGCCACAGCGGGGACACGACCGACCTCGACTACCTCGAAGAGCTGCTTGCCGCGGGCTCCTCTCTCGGAATGGACCGCTTCGGCCTGGACGTCCTCCTGCCGCTCGAGGACCGGGTGGCCACGGTGGCCGAGCTCTGCCGGCGGGGCCATGCGGGGCGACTCGTCCTCTCCCACGACGCCTGCTGCTACAACCACCACCTGCCCGAGGAGATCCTGGCCAAGAACACGCCCCGCTGGCACTTCCGCCACATCCCCGACACGGTCCTCCCGGCTCTCCGCGAGGCGGGGGTCACCGAGGAGCAGATCGACGAGATGCTCGTCGAGAACCCCCGTCGGATCTTCGCCCGCTCCGAGCCCTACTGACCCTGGTCCGCAGGGCCCTTTGGGGCCGCCCCAGCCGCTCGGAGTAGCCTCTCGCCGGACCCCTCCCCCCGGCGGCTCCATCGGGGAGGCGACGTCCT